>JGI12635J15846_10000031_pt1 | contig 79251 bp, 64 predicted proteins | sample BlaSpr_A8_OM2_M2_FD_15846 | JGI IMG/M metagenome (IMG submission 15846)
AGCAGCGATTGGTGGCATGCTGGGGTGGTTGGTCGGCATCGGAGCACTCGCCATCCCGGGATTGGGGCCTTTCGTCGCAGCGGGGCCGATTATGGCAGCCCTGGCCGGAGCGGGAGTTGGTGGCGCCGTGGGTGGAGTTACTGGAGCGCTCGTAGGCCTCGGCATTCCCGAATACGAAGCCAAAAGATATGAAGGGAGACTTCAGAGAGGTGGAATCCTGGTCTCCGTACATTGCGATACCTCCGATGAGATCAAGCGTGCCAAGGAAATTATGGAACGCACTGGCGCCGAGGATATCTCCTCTGCGGGAGAAGCCTCGGCAGACGGGAAATCAAGCGATACGCCGTCAACAAAAAAGGTAGGAATGGGTTATTAAGTCGGGAACTCCAGACCCGGAAGTTCAGTCAATCTTGGAAAAGAAGGAGGCTTATATGTTCATCGTCTTGTTTGCAGTTTTGGTGCTGGCTTGGCTGGGGGGGTTCTTGGTCTTCCATGTGTCCAGCGCTCTAATTCATATTCTGCTGCTGTTCGCGGTTCTCTCGCTGATTGTCCATTTTTTCCAGCGTAAGACCCTATCGTGAACTACTTGTGCGGTCCTCCTTGCGCCCAACTGGGGTGCGAGGAGGTCTCGCGCACGTGTTTGCAAATGGTAAGAGGGAGAGCAACTGGTCTCAATGATGCGCAGCTCAACGGACTTACTCCAACAGCGCCTGTTAAGTCGTATTGCCTGGCTTCTATGGGGCATCGTGCTCGTTCTTCTCATGGCTTTTTGTTTCTTTGCAAGTTCCTTCTGCATCACGCTGCTGCTCGCTGCCTTTCTCGCGATCCTCGTTGATCCACTGGTCACCTATCTGGAGAGTTGGCATGTCCCGCGCTCCGCTTCGGCCGGAGTCATCATAGTTGCTGGAATGCTGTTTATCTGTTTCCTGACGTACGCGTCCTACAATCGTATTTCAGACATCGTGGAGACAATGCCCCAGTACGCCGAGCGAATCCGCGATGTCATTAAACCTTTAAACCAGAAGATTGCCAAAGTTCAAGAAACCGCTGGCAGTCTGAATCCCGAGGTGCCCGCAAAAAAAATCGCTGAGGTAAAGATCAAAGAACCGCCCAGCTGGCCTTCGTACATGATTCGCGGCGTCGGGCCGATGTGGAGTGCCATCATTATCATTGGAGTTGTGCCTTTCCTTATGTTTTTCAATCTGATTAGCAAGGAACAGATGAAACAAAGGCTGACGAGCTCATTCGGCAACATGATTGACGTACCTCAATTCGTGGGACGACTGACTCAAATGGTCAGAGGATTTGCGGCTGGCAACTTGATCATCGGTTCTGCGATGGCAAGCGTTACGATTCTCGTCCTTCTCGCGTTGAAAATACGGGGAGCCGTGATCCTTGGCATTGTGAGTGGTTTTCTGAATTTGATTCCTTTTCTGGGCGTAATCCTCGCCGTGCTGGTCCCTTCCGCGGCCGCGCTTTTGCAATTTACTACAGCAAGCCCGTTTGCCATTATTTTTCTAACAGTCGTATGCCTTCATATCATTTCCGCAAACTTTCTAATCCCAAAGGTAGTCGGATCGCGGGTCAATATAGGCCCGGTCGCGGCCACAGCAGGGATCCTGTTCTGGGGTTGGCTTTGGGGCTTGATGGGGATTCTACTGGCCGTGCCTTTGACGGCGTTTGTAAAGCTTGTGGCGGATTGTCATCCATCGTTCGTTCATATCTCCAATCTTCTCGCAGAATCCCCCCGTCCTGTTTCATCCTGGATCCATTCCGGCCGGCAAACTATGTACAAGGCAGTCCCTTACATACGCAGGAGATTTCCAGCCAAAGTAAAGCCCTGAAGACAGCAGCAGCTGGAAACGGTGATTTTTCCGGACAACAGAGGACAGCCACTCGTCCTACAAGAAACCCCGTCGCTCCATACTGGAAAGACCTGATGGTTGCACGCGTGGGGCCCCAGTAGTCTGAGTGCCAGGGAACACCTCCGATTCACTCACCCCAAGAACAGATGCCTGACAGACACAGGCATCTGTTCTCCCTCCTTAATTCGGAAAAGCGACGTTGCCTTCAATTAGGGCTTTTGGGATGCCTCAGTGCGCCGCCGGGCAAAAACACGTCAGAGAAATAGCCTTATTACTGATTCAAGAACCATCACTGACGTGAAATTTATGCACGCAAGCCCGGAGCGAAGCAAAATGTAGCCCGCGATTCCGGAAAATTCCTCGGGAACGGTCTTAGGGTTCACTTGCCCGCTTTGGGAACTGAGACCTCGAGCTTATGGGGATCGCCGCCGCGATCATGCGCGAAGGTGGGATTGTCTTTTGTCCCGGTAATCTTGATTGGTAGGACAGTTCCCGCGTTTTCCCCTTTGAAAAATGGGTCCAATGCCTTCAGGAAAAATGACTTCGCACCGGTAGTTGTTTGGGAAAGCTTGGCCTGCATCACCAGGGTGCCATGAAAATCCAGTCCGCCGCCATCGAGATTGTAGGTTCCCCTCAGGTTGACCGAAGCGCCGGCTACACCAAAGTTCAAATTGGAAAAGTTCACCGCACCGTTCCGGACCTGGAACTTGCCGGCCATTTCCGAAGCAACACTGTTGATTTCCATCGCTTTCGGCTGCCCTTGGCCTTTGCGGCTTAGGGTATCGACCTTCTCCTGAATCTCGCTAGTCGTGAATTGGCCACCGGCGATCCGGAATTCACCTTGTATTCTTAACCGTTCGATCAGGTCAGATTCTCCCTCTGGAATTGCGATCTTCGCCTTTAACCTTGCGACGCCCGTTATGATCGGCTGGCCCGTCTTGACGGCAAGCCGGATAAGGTCTTCCACGCGGGCATCCTGCGAGAAGGCCTCCAACAAGATCGTCTTGCCCTTTACTTCAGGATTAGCATCTTCAATTTTGCCGCTGGCTATAATCGTCGTATGGCGAAACCGGGCTGCCACGTTGTTGAGATACGTGTCGCCGTTGGTGCCGTCCACCACCGCGGAGAATACAGTGTGCAAGGAAATCGGGTGACCTGCCGTTCTTAGGCAGAAATCTGCAGTGTCCGTCGTCCCCTCGACTTTTAGATAATCAAGCGGGCCGCTGAAATTGCCCTCGGAAGAAAGAATTCCACGTAGCCCTTTCAGGGTTCCAAGGTCCGCATTCTGAAATCTATATTGTCCCCTTGTAAAGCTTTTGCTCGGAGCGTCCGCCTGCCAGGGTCCAAACTCGCCAGTGGTTTCAATCTCGCCCGCCGGAACACTGTTCGTGAGCGTTGCATGGAACGCAGCGGGACGATCAAAACTGACATTGCGGAGCTCCAGGCGGTGAATGGGAAATTCCCTGGGCGGTTTTTCAGGCTGTGCCCGCAATATAACGATGATGGCGTCATCGGCGCGCATGTCCTCGATGAGAGCCGGATATTTCTTTGCGAGGTCCTGGTCAGTTCGTTGAATCAAGGGCTCGCCGCCGGATTGCCGGGGCGGGATATGAATCTGTAAGCCCTCCAACTCCATGAATGCGATGTGTGGCTTTGCTCGCAGGATATTGATTAAGCTTGACGTCATCGTGAGTGCACGGACCTCAATCAGAGGGGGAATGTCAGTCCGGCCATGGTGCCGCAAAACCAGCTGATGAATCGTCACACGGACGCGGGGATACAAAGAAACGTCAAAATTGGAAAACTCAACGTTGCTTGCAAAATGTGTCTGCAGAATCTTCTGGGCGCGCCCACGCACCATCGCATGGATTCTGGAACCTAGTCCGTAGAGTGTAAGGAGTGGGAGGAGGACTACAAGGCCAAGAATGAAGGTCCACTTGCGCATAGAATTGGGCTGCCATCTCTTTTCTGCGGCACACTGGCCTTGTTTGCTGCGCCCGGAGCAACAAGAGTCGTCACTGCCATAGAAAAGACCACGAAGGGAGGCTGTAAGAAATAGGCTAAATCCCTGATTTTACGCGTAGCCGCCCTGTACTTATTCCAATGAGGTTCTGACTAGCGTTTTGTCCTGGGTCCGCGAGCCAGGCAGGGCTGGGAGAGAAATACTACGCGGAGATCTAGATCGCCCTTAAGCTTTCTGATCGTTTCAGATTGGGGAGATGATCCTTGAGGATCATTCGCTCTCGGTCAAGCGCCGGGAGCCATTCTTCCTTGAACTATACCGCCATTCCGGGCGCTATAAATGAAGTATTCGCCAGGCGAACTCACTGCCAACCGAGCTAATTGGTTCTTTGCCTCTTCCAGTCCGTCGACAGCCTTTACCCAGATTGGGTGACCATCGGCTAGTTTCTTGAAGATGTCAAACTTCGCATCCATAACCGCCCCCCCAACATTGGATTTGTTATCGCTGTCTGAGGTAAGGGCAACCATGCTTCCATTTCGTCAGCTCAATTAAAAACCTTTCAAATCAAACAGTTGCGCGATCCAAGCTTAGGAGATGATCCTTTGCCGGGCCCCAATTCGAGTGTTGTTTTCGGGGCAGCAGGTATTTTCTGCTTACTTTTCGAGTAAATGGCCGGGGAGTTTATTATCAACGGGCGGTCGTTTCCACGTGCAAAGGGGCGAATTCGTAATTGCTAAGAAGACGTGGAGTAGCATGCTGGCTTCTTTAGTGGAGGCGCGATATTCGTTTGGCTATTCCTCTTTTGACAAGTCTAACTCTGCTTCTGGTATCGGAAGAGTGGCGGTGACGGTGGTTCCTCCCTGAACGGAGGATAGTTCGAGGCTGCCTCCCAGTTGGCGCACCCGTTCATTCATACCGCGCAATCCCACACCAAGTGCGCCCATCCAGTCCTGAGTCCTGTTTTCCCAATTCTTTGACTGAGTGCTGCTCCCTTCGTCAATGATCTGGAGGAGTACGCAGCGGTTCTCAGTGAGGAGTCGGACGGTTGCCCTTGGGCTGCCAGAGTGCCGGTGCACGTTCGTTAAGCTCTCTTGAAGGACGCGAAATAGCGCTAGTTCCAGGTCGCCAGGAATGCGGTCAAATGCTGGAGAAACCTCAAACATTGTTTTGATTCCACTCCGCTTTGTAAATCCTTCCAGATACCATGGGATTGCTGATTTCAAGCCCAACTCTTCCAGCATAGGGGGATACAGCAGGTAAGAAATAGTGCGAACTTCCTTGATCGCCTCTTCAATCAGCTCGGAGCATTCGGTCAGTTGACTATCATCTTCTGGTTGCCCCCGTTCGCGCGAGGACTTGATGGAATCCACCTTCATCTTTAAACCAACGAGGTATTGGCCTACGCTATCGTGAAGGTCTCTGCCGATGCGCCGGCGTTCATCGTCCTGGCTTTGCAGGAGACGGAGAGAAAGTTGCCGGAGTGACTTCTCCGAATCGCGCAACTTTCTTTCGGCCGCCGTCCTCTCGACTATCTCTTTTCGTAACGCCTCATTAGCTTTTACTTTCTCGGTAAAATCTCGCGTAACTTTTCCGAATCCAATCAATCTGCCAGCGTCGTTTCTTATGGCTGTAATGATCACGTTGGCCCAGAAACGGGAGCCGTCTTTGCGAAGACGCCATCCCTCGTCTTCCAGCCGCCCTTTCTCAGCGGCGATCTCAAGCTCCCGTTGCGGTTTACCCGATCTGAGGTCTTCCTCGGGATAAAAGATGGAAAAGTGCTTACCTATGATCTCGGAGACTCCATATCCTTTGATGCGTTCTGCTCCCGTATTCCAGCTGCTGATGTGACCCTGCACATCCAACATGAAGATTGCATAGTCCTGAACGGCATCTACAAGAAGCCGGAATCGCTCTTCACTACGGCGCAGGGCAATCCTGGCTTCGCCACTTGCAAAGGAAGTATCACCTTCGTCAAGCACTATCGCAGAATGTTCCGCGCAAACTCTCATAAGCGGCTGAGAGTCCTTTTGGCCATTAAAGTGAGCCACCGGATAGGCACATCGCAGGGAGAAAGCAAGCTTCGTCGCCAATTCGTTCCAGAGCTGTTCGAGCCGTATGGCGGCCTCGACCTTACCCTCCGTCCACAATAGAGAAACCATCTCTCCAAATGCGGCAATTTCGGGACGCGCCGTTTTAGCGCGCGCCTTGGTTCTCACGATTGCCCCACCGACTATCGCTTCGAAGCGGCCGCTGTCGGGCATCCCTTCCATCATGACCTTCGATAAAAGTTCAGCAGCATCCAGCTCAAGGTACCTTCCCTCATTGGTGGCCTTGGGGATATCCAAGCCGCGAGCGGTAAGCCAGTGCTGAAGTCCTTCGCGATGCATCTTGGTTGCAATGACGAGCGCAGCATTGCCGGCGCCCAAAGCACTACCGATAAAGCTAGACAATGCCTCAAGCAGAGAATCGCTCTCTTGATAGAAGTAGGCAACATGGTCGCCCTGAGAGGGACCGCCCGGCTGCCACTGAAGCATCAGATACCTGGGGTCGGGACTCAAAGCACTAGTAGTCATTTCGATTCTCCTGCCTGACACGTAGCGGCCGCCCACTCCCATGCTTGGATAACGGGCCCTGTGACCCCATCATCGTCATCGTGTTTGATAAGCTGCTATACCCTGTTTCTGATCGAACGTAACACACTCGTTCGTTGAGTTCACCTGTAAAGCTCGGATGGTCATCAAAATTCCAGCGAGTATTCAACTACGAGTGTTGTGACGATGCGGATCTCGTACCCTGCTTTTTATTCGCGTACATATCCTGATCCGCGCGGGCCATGAGTTCTCCAAGCGAGCAGGCAGTTTCCGGATCGAACCGCGCAATGCCGATGCTAAATGACACCTTATAACGGGACTCCTCGGCATTCGCCTTTTCAAGACTCCTATCCATCCGAGGCTCGATCGCTTGCCTGTTTGGGATGGAGGCTTCCGAGGCTAGCACGGCAAACTCGTCTCCACCGAGCCGGGCCAGAATGTCCGAGTCACGGAAGGTCTCCTCCAGCGCATCGGCAGCCCGGATAATTGCCAGATCCCCCTCCCGATGTCCGAAGGCATCGTTAATCCCCTTCAAATTGTCCATATCGAAAAAGAGGAGTATGACGTCTTGAGACTGGCGATGAGCAAGCTTCAACTGGTGCATCGCCGACGCTAGAAAACCGCGCCGATTGTAAAGACCGGTAAGTTCGTCCGTGACGGCCAGCGAACGAATTTCTCGATCCAGCAGCGACTGCCTTATGGCACACGATGCCGCTAGCTGCAGAACATTGTCAAGGCTTCGCGACTTCGGAGCGCCTGACTTTAGCCAGTTGGAGATCTCCTCTAACGCAGACAGAATCTGGTCGAGTTCAGTGTCTTCCGAACGCAAAGCGGTAGAAAGTAGAGACTCCAGCGTTTCTTTACGAATGCCTGGCCCCCTCTTAATGGAGAGCACCTTGGCACTAGCCGAGGGACCAGCAAGAGAGAGCCTCTCCTCATCCCAGTTGTTGGAACCTCGGGGTGGCATCCGTACCTCTCGCGTCGCGCATGAATCTAAGAACTCGGCTCAGCTGGGCCACTTTAGTGATCCAGTCATCGTCGAGCAATAGGGTAAAAGCTGTATAAGGCCGCTAGGGGATACTCTCTGAATTCACCGGATCGTACCTAGAGTAGTCATCCACGGTGGTGCTGCGGGAGATCATCGCAGTGTTGCCAAAACTTTTCGCCTTGGGCGTGTCTGCGCTAACTTTTGCGCTTGTGGCGGCTCCCGAACGACTTGGGAGGTCGTCGCCCATCTCCAGTAAGGTAATCCCGATCCTCGGTGGTTTAGCGTATGGGTATGCAAACCTCTTAGCCTGAAGATGAAAGAGCGAGGAGAGCAGGGGGGCGAGTCCCTTCGAATGCCCGAGGGGAGCGGGGTCGTCCTTTTTGCTCTCGCCGAAAGGACCCGTGATGCGTTGCCCGAGTCATGAGAGACAAAGCTAACGAACAGGGGCCATAGCGGCAGACTACGATGTGATCTTCGCAATCGCTATGACTGCCGACAAGAATACACCCCTGGTAATTCTGGAAACCCCCGTTGACAGTCAATCTTGCAGTGCGCGCCAGAATGCGCAATCCCAACACCCAGTAGTTCCACTGGAAATATCATCCTCCGAGCACTCTTCAGCTTGTTTTATGCGGCGTTCTTGTGTAGCCTTCGCTTACCTACACTCCTGTCCCCGGGAGGGTTTTATGGAAACCGTAAGCGGTTGTTTTGCACATGTCCTTTTATTCGCCTGCCCGAAATGCGGAATTCCTTTAGCTTCTGCATGCGCAAGCACAGAGAGGAATTTGGAGACCGCGGATGCGCACTGGTTCAATCCACATTGCCCTTGTGGATGGACGGGATCAGTGACCGGCCTTCATGCCACGAAGCACTGGGTCGAAGAATGGAGAATTCCAGTCAACCTGGGACCAGACGCGGCAGGCACCTGCGATAGCGAGTCACGCAGCTAGGGCTTGAGCCACAACCTCCACTACCCGGGCAATTCGATTTCCGTGCCCAACACGAGGGTGCGGGATTCATCAGGTCGGCCCGTTCGATTGCGCTTAAGACTTCTCCTAATCTTGTGATTGGCCGCCCCCCGTTTCACTTTTTACTTACAACGTGTCCGCGTCCAGCGGCCACTAGATTATTTCGATTTCTCGCGCGGGACCTTGGCACCCCTCTTTCGAGCTTCAGACAGCCCAATCGCGATTGCTTGCTTTCTACTCTTTACGATTCCTCCTTTGCCGCCCTTTCCTGAACGCAAAGTTCCGTGCTTTTTGCGATGCATGGCAGCCCGAACTGACTTACTTGCCGCTTTTCCATATCTGGCCATTTGCCCCTCCTACGGGATTGTTCCAGTGGCGTTGAGTTCCTCGACGAGCAGATTCTAGGATGAAGAATAGAAGGATCTCTTCCACCACAAGCCGGCCCAAGCCGGAGCGTAAGGATAGCGCAACCGTCGTTGGGGGTTCGATCCGAGACTTGCTGTATATCACTCAAAAACTCCCTGCAGGAACCGCACGATCCGCAATTTCTACGATCGGTGATGCAGGTCGATGAGGGCTCACGGGAGCTTACATCTCACGTGAAACGGACCGCGGTCCACAAATTGTTCACAATACCGCCGAAAGGCCTATGGCAACTCACTTTATACCCGGACGTGGTTGCTTCCAATCCAAGCAGCTTCAGACGAGATACACGCTTCTTTCCAATTCCCTACCCGTTTCCCCGTATGGCCTCCCGAAGCTAGAAGTTGTTTATTGTAACGGTGACGAATTTCCACAGCTGATTTTCGAAGAAGTGACGAATTTGATTTTGATAGGAGAGCCCAATGGAAATAAATCGCTTGAAGCATCTCTATATCGAGGAACTAAAGGATTTGTACAGCGCGGAGACTCAGATGGCGAAAGCGCTTCCCAAGATGGCTAACGCAGCATCCTCCGAGGACTTGCGCGCGGGCTTTGAAGAACACTTAGGCCAAACGAAAGAGCATGTTGCGCGACTTGAGAAGATCCTCAAAGCCTTGGGAGAGAGTCCGAAGGGAAAGAAATGCAAAGGCATGGAGGGTCTCATCAAGGAAGGCAGCGAAATGATCGAGGAAGATCCCGCACCCGAAGAACTAGACGCCGGCCTTATCTCAGCCGCACAGCGAGTGGAACACTATGAAATTGCTGGCTACGGCTGTGTCAGCACTTACGCCAAGCTTCTTGGGGAAGACCAAGCAATCTCGCTATTGAGGCTGACCCTCAAGGAAGAAAAGGAGACAGACGAGAAGCTGACGCAACTGGCAGGCAGGATCAATCTGGAAGCCGTCGAATCCGGGGAATCGGAAGCAGGCAGCGACCGGTTGAGGAAAGCCAAGACAGCCCGCGCATAACCAGCTCACGGAGTAACACAGGTAACAAATTTCAATAGGAGGAACAAGGATATGAAAGTACGTTGGATTGAATTGCCGCGATTGCTATTGCCTCTGGGTTCGTTGGTGTTTGGCGTATCCCTGATGGCGACACCAACCCCGGGGTACCAAGACCCCCAGCAGACACCACCGGACAACACCAAACAAAACAAGGATCAGACAAACCCTACCGCGGATCAACAGAAGATGAATCCCGCGGACCGCACCATTACGCAGAAGATTCGCAAAGCGATCCACGAGGACTCCACCCTCTCCACCTATGCGCACAACATCAAAATCATCACGCAAGACGGCAAGGTTACTCTTCGCGGGCCAGTGCGGTCCGAAGATGAGAAGAGCAACATCGAGGCCAAGGCGGTGGTCGTGGCCGGACAAGGTAACGTAACCAATCAACTCGAGATCGCGCCCCCGAAGTAATTGAGCAAAGAATGCATCTAGATGGAATTCAAAGGAGAAAGACAAATGTCAGCCAAAAAAACAGGAGTATTCGGGATTTACTCAACACGCGTTGCGGTCGAAAATGCTACGGATTCTCTCATCCGAGCGGGCTTTCCTGCGGCGGATATCTCCGTACTATTGCCGGAGAGTCTTGGCGGTCCCAAGGACATGGGGACCGAAAAGGCAACGAAGGCCCCCGAAGGTACTGCGGCGGGAGTGACCACCGGAGGCGTGATTGGCGGCACGCTCGGCGTGCTGGCAGGCGTTGGACTGTTGGCGATCCCTGGCTTAGGCCCTTTCATCGCCGCGGGTCCGATTATGGCCGGACTGGCGGGGCTGGGCGTTGGAGGAGCAGTAGGCGGGGTTACCGGCGCCTTGATCGGCATGGGAATTCCTGAATTCGAAGCGAAGCGGTACGAAGGTCGCCTGCAAAAGGGCGGAATTCTCCTCTCCGTGCATTGCGATACGTCCGAGGAAATCAATCGTGCCAAGGAAGTGTTAAAGGCCACTGGCGCGGAGGATGTTTCTTCGACGGGAGAATCCTCCGTTGATGACAAGCAAACCGATCGTGACGCGGCCGCGAAGGCTGCTCGCAGATCCTATTAATCCAAAAGGAGGAAGCCGCACTGCGGCTTCCTCCTTTTCTTTCTAGTAGCAAATTCAGAACCCTGCAGCTTCGAAAAGGCAAACAAAAAAAGAAAAGAGAAGGATAATCTGACTAACCCGATTTGATCAGAACTTGCTGATTTCCCTCGATTACGCTCGGCTCCGGCAACTTATGATTAAACTAAATTCACGGCTGTTAACCGAAGGTTGGAGCCTAGATCGTGTTCGATGCAACTTAGGTGTAACTGAGTGCGGGAATTCGCGGGAGAATCCGCGAGCGGCGCCTAACAAGGCACTCATGAAATGAATCTGTATCCTCAGACGCTCTATTGCGCCTGAGCTGCGAAGGCCTGCCTTCCAGGTTTCATTTTCCATTCATTTTCCAATTAAGGGCTACTCCAAATCTGTTAAGCGCCGCCAGTTCAAGCGTTTTCAGAGTTTGTTTCAAGCTTCCCAAGCTTCAGATGTAGAGTTGCCGGCTTGCCATCCGCGCCGCAAAATTGGGCCCGCAGCCGACTCTCAACTTAGGGCCGTGGGCGAAAATCCCACGCCTGTGGTTCGCCAAAACTCCAGCCGACCGTGAAATCAATAACATAGCGTGCTGCCGTCCCACTACCGTTCTGTTATAAATCCTCATCATGTTTGGTTTCGTAGGGCTTTTCTTCGGCATGCTGGTTCGCCTCTTTCGCAGGCGGCGAAGTCTCCTTCTTGAGAATCTTGTTTTGCGTCAACAACTCGTTGCGCTGAAGCGTCGACATCCTCGCCCGAGCCTCGACCTCTTCGATAAGCTCTTCTGGGTAATCGCTCGGCGGGTCTGGTCGGCTTGGAAGCAGTCCCTCATCATCGTCATGCCCGAAACCATCGTCCGCTGGCACCGGACTGGTTTTTGTATACACTGGCGGCTTATCTCCAGAGTCCGGAGGCAGGTCGGAAGAAGACCGACACCGAAGGAGGTTCGGGAATTGATCTTCCGTATGGTCGCTGAAAACCCCACCTGGGGAGCGCCGCGGATCCATGGGGAACTCCGCATGCTCGGCTTTGACCTTTCCGAGAGAACCACCTCTCGTTGGATGAAACGGACACCGAAAGATCCTGACCGGGCCAAGCGCTGGCTGACCTTCCTTCGAAACCATCGGGAAGCGATTGCAGCGATGGATTTCTTCACTGTGCCAACGATTACGTTTGACGTGCTCTACTGCTTCTTTGTTATCAGTCATGATCGACGGCGCATCCTGCACGTTAACGTCACGAAGCATCCGACGAGCGCTTGGATCATCCAGCAGTTGCGCGAGGCGTTTCCATATGAAGCCTCTCACAAATACTTGATCCTTGATCGCGATCAGAAGTTTGGGTTCGAGGTGATCGCAGCGGTGAAAGCCACCCGGATTATTCCCAAGCGAACTTCATTCCGGAGCCCCTGGCAGAATGGCATCGCGGAGCGGTGGGTGGGGAGCTGCAGACGAGACCTCCTGGACCACATTGTTGCGCTGAATGAACGCCATCTGAAGCGATTGCTCTCCGAGTATATTCGTTACCATCATGAAGACCGCACGCATCTCGGACTTGAGAAGGGAACACCGGACGGCAGGATTCGTTCCGGAGCTTCGGGTCGGGTCCTTTCTGAGGAACGACTCGGCTGACTGCACCATCGTTACAATCGAGCAGCCTAGTGCGGATCGACTTTCCGCTGGTCCTTATATATATGTGCACTCCACGCGCACTCGGGTTCGTGCCCTCCGCAGTCTTCAGGCTGTATCGAGGTGATAATCGTATTCAGGACTACTCTACCAAGAACCGCCACGTCTCTGGTCTCGGCTCAAGTTTTGGCGAACCACAGCGTCATTTTGTCCGACATGGCCCGCGCCGCGCTCACATCTTGGAAAACAATCACCGCTCCGGTGACGCGGCCTGCCCGGTCGTGGATCGGCGCGGCGGAATCCTCAACGGCGGATTCAAATCCGTCCCGGCGGATAAGGACGCAATTCACAGTCAGTCCCACCGTTCTATTTTGCTCGACGGCCATTTCCATGGGATCCCGAGCGGCTTTGCGGGTGGAGCCGTCAATGATTCGGAAGACTTCGGCGAGGGGTTTGCCAATGGCTTCTTCGCGGCGCCAACCGGTCATGGTCTCTGCAACGAGGTTGAGATAGGTGATATTGCCGGAAATGTTGGTACACAGAACGGCGTCACCAATCGAGTTGAGCGTGACGACGGCCCGTTCTTTTTCTACATACAATGCATCCTCGACAGCCTTGCGTTCGATCGCGTTGCGCAGCGCACGCGGCAGAGAATAACTATCGAGGTGACCCGCCAGGAGATAATCCTGTGCACCGCGCCCTACAGCCTCTTTCGCGAGGGCTTCGTTACCGTTGCCGAGGACCAAAATCGGGACGTCGGGCGCAGCGCTGAACAGCTTGTCGAACGTCTCGATACCGTGACTGTCGGGCAGGGATAACTCGAGTAAGACAGCATCAATTCCTCCTTTGCTCAGGCGCTCAAGACCCTCGGAAAGTTGGCGAACCCATTCCACCTCAAACGAACCGCCGCCTGTCGTAGCGAGCGCCGCGCGAATTTTATCGGCGGCGGCCGGATCGTTTTCAATCAGAAGTATTGTTGGGGACGGAATAGGTGTGGTCATCGTGCCTATCATCAAGCGTCAGGGCCAGTTTTCTCCGCGAACAAAAACGTCCGGACATCGTGGTGCTTAACTCGTAAAAAGACTATCTCTGGCGATGATTTATTACTGTCCATAATGGCACACTGAGTACTACCGTAGTACTTAAGACGGCACATCTTCCGAGTGTCCCAATCTGAGAAAGCGACGAGGCGGAGTGTTCGACAAAAGAATGCGGTCACGAAATGCTTAAATTGGCGCAGGGCAGCCGAAAATTGGAACGCGGCGCACCCCTTTAGACGGCTGGCCAAGTAGTCATTTCTCCGCAATGCGGAGGTCAACGGACTATATGGGGCGCGTTTGTTACCGCGTCGTTGCCGATTGCAGCGTCTTTGTTCGAATAGCGTGGCTGCTTCTCATCAAATCTCGCTGACTCCCCAGAAGTCCGCTTGTGGGAAGTTCACCGTTTCACCCGATGGGTACCGAGAAACGCGCTTGTGTTTACAAATATCGCCTCAACTCCCGAGTAGTTGGCAACCTGGAAGCTATCGTTCCGTACCACTTGGACCAATAGTTGGCTATTCGTTGAAGTGGACCGGATCTCCGTTGGGACCCGACTGTACACGAAGTGTGTACGAATCGAACGTTTTCAGTGCATTGGGGTTAGCTTTTGAGCGAAAGCAGGTTCCCCGATTTGTTGGAAAGGTTAGTAGTTAAAGTTTCCAGTGGAATTGTTGGAGTAGAGTTTCGTGCTTTGCAAGCAGGGGGTCGCCGGTTCGATCCCGGCCACGTCCACCAACTTAATTCCCGCTCTCTCCTCAACTTCCGCTGCTACTTCGATTGCTTTTTGTTTCTGCTTTTTCGGGACAATCGCGGCTGTCGGGTTTTCCGGAAAATCGAATCCATATCCGTCTCGCTCCGCTTCTTCGAGGCGCATTTCAAGTTCCTCGTGAAGGTGTCGGACCGAACGAAGCGGCTCAGTGATATCAACTCTCTCATTGAGACTGGTACAAAAACTCGGGCTGCTCAGTTTTCTCCACGTCCCACGCTTGAAACGACCTCGCGTTTTGGCAGTGGGTCTCAGCCACAATGACGCAAGTTTCCCGCAATAATCGGTTTTTTGTTCGGACGATATATCAAGCGTTCGGATGATATTTCTACGGCGTCACTGTAATGCTGAGTGTGAGGGACTGGGATTGGGCGCCCGCTCCGCTCGTTGATGCTGTCACGGTTACCGAATAGGTTCCCGGCGGAGTCGTTTGAGATGATCCGGACCCTGAAGAGCCCGAGCTGCCGCTGCTGGCACACCCGATCCCTAAAAAGACGATTGTCAGTATGGCGCAAGCCGTCAGCCACTTGGGTTGGACCAGCCGACGATTCCGCCACAGCCATAGCTGCCATACCGCAAGAATGCCAATCAGAAGGAAAATCGGTCGAAAAGGAGCGGCTCGTTCCCCAAATTGTCCAAATGGGCCAACAGAGGCGGTCAAGGAGGTTCGGAAAGTCATCATCGTACTTACAGTGGCACCATTGGGCGTCACCGTGGATTGCGAGAATGAGCATGCCGCATTCGTCGGAACATTTGAGCAACTCAATGTGACCGGACTGGTAAACCCTGCGGCAGGCGTAATCGAAATCGTGAACGTGGTCATCTGTCCGGTCCGGATGGTAGCGTTCGCGGGCTGGCTGGATACCGTGAAGTTGGCAAACTGCACGTTAATTGTGGCGGAGGAGAAGGTCGCAAAGTTTGCGTCTCCGTTGTACACCGCCAGAAGCGCGTGCGAGCCACCTGTGAGAGTGACCGTAAGAGTCGCCACACCGGACGCGTTCACGGGCGGGTTCCCCAATGAAGTGCCGTTATCTGTAATCGTGACTGTGCCCGTTGGTACTCCAGCTGACGAGTTGACCGTGGCAGTGAGGACGGAAGGTTGCCCCTGAACGATTGGGTTCGGTTGTACGGCGAGCGTTACGGTTGGGGTTGCCTTGTTGACGACTTGCGTGAAGCTTGCGGAGTTACCCGAGTAATCCAAATCGCCACTAAAGGTCGCGGTAATTGTGTGACTGCCGGCGGACAATGCGGAGGTGGAAAACGAAGCTGCGCCGGCATTGAGCTGTGAACTGCCGAGCACATTGGCGCCGTCCGCGAAGCTAACGCCGCCGGTGGGTGACGGAGCCGTGGTCGCGACTCCAGGCGTGATGGTGGCGGCGAGTGTAATTGAACCGCCGTAAGTAGATGTAGCTTGCGACGAGACCAGCGCCAGCGTCGTGCTGTCTTGGATCCCGTTGCCAACGACAGTGATCGATTGTGGGTTCCCTGGCGCGTTGTCGGTGATCTGCAGGGTGCCGCTACGCGGTCCGACGATCGTTGGAGTAAAAACAATGTGCAGAGTGCAGCTTGCTCCGCCGGCCAGACTCACTGGAAAGCTGCTCCCGCACGAACCACCCCCCGCCAGCGTGAAATCACCGGAGGACAAAGTCACCAAATTAAGCGTCAACGTCCCTCCGCCGGCGTTGCTGAGCGTCACGCTCTGGGGGCCACTCGTTGTGCCTACGATCTGATCCGCAATGGGCACGCTGGTGGGATCGACCAGTCGAATTCGCTGGTTGTCCTTGTCCGTAACCAGAAGACGTCCATTAAAGGGAACGGCAGCGGATGGTGTGTCCAGCGAGGCTTGGAGAGGCGGCCCGCTATCTCCGAAAAATGCCTCTTGGCCATTGGCCACGACAGTTGTGATCGTCCCAGTGGTGTCAACCCTTCGGACACGCTGATTGTTCGAGTCGGCGATGTAGACGTTTCCGGACCCATCTGCCGCGACTCCCAGCGGACGATCGAACGCGGCGTTGACGGCGGGAGTACCTTCACCCAAGAAGCCCAGAGCCCCGTTCCCAGCAAATGTAGAGATATTGCCTCCGGTCACCAGGCGAATTCTCTGGTTATGAGTATCCGCGATAAAAACGTTGCCTGAAAGATCGAGAGCTATCGAGGTGGGGGTGTCGAGACTGGCGGCAATTGCCGGACCATTGTCACCTTGAAATCCCTGCTGGCCATTGCCAGCCAGGGTGGTGATCGTTCCACCAACAACACGGCGAACGACGTGATTTTTCGTATCGGCGATGAACAAGTTCCCGTTGGCATCCACGGCGACACCGCGAGGGCAACTCAGAAGAGCAGATATCGCAGGGCCGCCGTCGCCGGAGTAGCCTTCTGCGCCGGCGCCGCTACCGGCAAATGTGGTGATGGTGCCGCCCGAGACCGCCCGGATAACGTTGTTCCCGCTGTCCGCGATATAGACGGTGTTATTGTGCACGGCCACGGACGTAGGTGTATTCAGACTGGCAGAAGTTGCGGGGCCGCCGTCTCCCAAGAATCCCTGAACGCCATTTCCCGCAAAGGTGGTTATCTTCCCGCTGGCGTCAACCAGACGCACCCGGTGATTGTTGGCGTCGGCGATATAAATATTGCCCGCGGCGTCGGCTGCCACATTTGTAGGTTTTGCCAAGGCCGCACTTGTGGCCGGTCCATTATCGCCGGAGAAGAAAGTGGCGCCATTTCCCGCGATTGTGTGGATTGTATTGCCGGGAGATACGGAGAGGAGTGGTCCTTGCGCGTGGAGTGCGCCAGTCAGGCTGAGCAACACGAATACATGAGCAGCTACCTGAATGCCAGCGCTGCGCCGTCTGTTCCTGATTTTCCGCATCAGCGAACTCACGAGAGTCGTTGCCTCGAAACCGCGCGGCCTTACTGGCACGACAAAGAGACGCTGGAGTGGATCGTGGCTGGCAATGAGCCCGTACCCGTCAGAACGATGCCAATGTCAATAAGGTCGCCTGCATTGAGTGAAACGGAATGTGCTGAGTCGGAGCACGTCTGTGCTGACGAACCCGTGATTGCGCAACCAAGTGGCGTGTCGGACAGACTGGTTGCTCCACCGGCATCCACTTTGCCGCCTTGCCGCAGTGTAAATGTCACCGTGATGCCAGCACCTGGGGCGGCATCAGCGAAAGCTATCAGCTTGTTCATTGTGCAGGCATGCGGGACCACCGCCACCACTGCGCCAGTTTCAGAAGGGGAGCTAAGGCCCGAAGAAACGGCACCGAATTGAGTCCCAGGTGAGGCAAGACCGGAAAGATTGTAGGACGTCGCAAAGGTAATCGCAGGTGGCGGGCCTTGTGGACCTGTTGGGCCTGTCGGCCCGGTTGGTCCTTGCGATCCTGCTGGTCCGGTCGCGCCCTGAGGACCTATCGCCCCGGCCGCCCCCGTCGGCCCGGCTGATCCTTGTGGTCCTGCTGGGCCGGTGGCGCCCTGTGGACCCAGAAGGCCTTGCGGCCCAGGCACGCCCTGCGCTCCAATTGGCCCAGGCGGTCCAGTTGCGCCTGCTGGCCCTACCAGGGAAATGTCCAGCACCGCCGAATGTCCACCCTCATCATTTTCTTTGCTGTCGAGCACAAGTGAAGTCGTAGGATCGCTGGCTGCCGGCGACAAAGCGAAGCCGTTGTTCGAAGATTTCCCGCTCAGCCAATCCGCAACTTGTTGGGTCACGTCTACACTGACGTATGCAAAACGTTGCGAAACTGGAACCGTGGCAATCACAGCACCGAGGTTCGGCATCGTGTTGAATGTAACTGCGGATTCCGCCCACGATGAAGTGACGGGCGCTACATCAACATGCCCAAAAAGGATTGCCCGATTTACATAGAATCGCAGCTCGGCATGCGCGACCGGCGCGGACGGCACACCGGTGAGATCGAACTGTATCAGGGTAATGTTGATTGGATGGTTGCCAGTGTCGGATGGCCCGACGTAGAGGTTTGAGAGACTGCCAAAGTTAGTCCCTGGATTGACGGTGCTGACGGATGCATCTGCCACCAGGCGCGCCTCGGTCGCTCCCGTGGCCCACGGTAGCAAGATTAGGGAGAGGAGTCCGATAAATCCTCGGAGAGAAACTTTGCTTCCTTTCATTTGCGAGGCCCTCTTAAGTCAAAACCAAATCCCTCTAAGGCCATAATTTGCCGGTTCGCCGTCGGAAAGTGTTCTGAACCTGAACTCACCTGACGCAACGGGCATTCGTGATGCCCGGAGCGTCACTTGCAGCGGAGGATGGGGTTTCTTCGCTGGTCGTTAGCGGCCGCCTGCTGGCCTTTTCTGCGACGCCGCAAGGAATGCTAACTGCTGGTCCACTATCTCGCGGAGCATGGTATAAGTCGCGGCGCCACTGAAAAAATGACCGTTCACGAAAAAGCTCGGCGTGCCGGTTAATCCCAATTTCTGCCCTTGCTCCTGATCTTTTTTGACCGCTGCGGCGGTCTCGCCGGAATCCAGACACTGATCGAACTTGGCAGTATCAAGTTTGAGAGTGCCGGCGTATTCCTTCAACTGGCTGATATCCAGTCCACTCACCTTCTCGAAGAGCAGATCATGGTATTGCCAATACTTGTCCTGGAGACCAGCGCAACGGGCGGCCTCTGAGGCCTTCTGTGCGTGTTTGTGCATAGGGAGAGGGTAATCTTTGAACGCGAAGAGGACCTTACCCGAGTATTCTCCCTCGAGCTTTTTGAGGTCCGCATTGATTTTCTGGCAGTATGGGCATTCGTAATCTGCGAACTCGATCAGCAGCACGGGAGCATTCGGGGTACCACGAGTTGGGCCATCTCCGAGTGCCACATCGACGCTGGGAGAAGCGAGCAGGACTTCAAGATTGGCCTGGTTTCGCAGCGAATTGAGGTACTCTTTGCGAGCATTGGCGATACGCCGCTGGCGGATTGTTTCGAGGATCTTATCGCGAACCGCCGGGAACGGCTGATCGGTTTGCACGCCCTCGTAGTACACCTCAAGTTGATCATCTGTCGGATCCTTGACCTTTGAAATCACATGCTTTTCCAGCAGTTGTTGAACTGTGAGTTTCTCGCGTTGTGCTTGCATCTCCAAAAGCGCGTCATCAATCAGCCTGTCAAGTGCCTCCCGCTGAGCCTTGTAATACTGATCGCGCGCTGGCAGAAGCTTGGCTGCTTCTTTACTTTCGAGTTCTGCGCGGGTGAGTATCTTTCCGTCAACGATTGCCAGCACTTCTGGAGGGGACTGCTGTTGAAGTTCTTGACCTTTCAGGAGAATCGGTACTTCCAAAGAAAGTAAGAGTGGAACCACTATGGCCAGCCTCATTGCGCGCATGGCATTCTCCTCTCTAGAAAGCGTGCCGGGCGCTGAGGGGTGATTCAGCGCCCGGGCTTGGGCGAAATTGAGCGCGCATAGCGCACTCTGTGCGTGGGACCTTAGTTTTGTTCTAATCGATAGAACAGCTACAGATCCCAGCCCCGCTTTGGTTGGCTACGATGAACCCACAGACATTTTGCAGTCCTGAGAGCTCGCCGGTACTAAGTGGTGTGGATGGAGCCAATGTTTCGACTAGTCGGAAGCCGGCTCCTCTGTTGGCGATGTGCGTTGACCAGACGTCTAGACTTGGGACTGGCGAAACGCTGGTTGCATCACATGTCGTCGCTGCTGACAAGACACTCGGAACCACAGCCACGCTTCCGATGTTGAAAGCCGCACCGTTGCCTGGATTGCCCGTAAGGTTTGTGTTGACAGAGAGCCGGATATAGCCGTTGGCGGTAACCGGGCAACTGCAGCACTCCTTAAGTTCTTGTGTGTTGTCGAAGACATAGATGTTTGCGCAGAGGTCGCCGAGAACCGACGCGGTGCTTTGCACACCGGGGTTGACGATCCGGATGGATTCATCCGGGCCGGCTGTTCCAACCGGAACAAGCGAAGCGTCGAAGTACGCCACCGAGAAGGTCGGGGTGACCGCGGCTGCCAAGACTTGAACCGCTGCCGTCTGTGCATGGTTGAGTGCGCCGTCAGAGCCAGTGAGAGTTACGACAGCACTCCCAACTCCGGCACCGACCGCTGCACTGAACTTTACCGCTGTACTCGCGCCAGCAGCAACGTTAAATGGAGAAGCGGGCGACACCGTGACTCCCTTCGGCAAACCACTGACCGCGACGGTGACGCTATCCGCAAACTGGTTGATGGCGTGCACGCTGAGATTCACGGCTTGGCTGGTACCCGGCTTAAGGGTTACAGCATTGTTGTCCAACCCCAGACGGAAGTCCGGGAGCACTGCTGCTTGAATTTGCAAGGCCGCGCCTGCGGTGTGCGAGAGTGATCCGCTGCTACCTTTGAAAACAACACTCATCGTGCCAGGAGCGACGGAACTTGCGGCGGTGAACGTAATTTGTTGCTTCGAGCCGGCACTAAGTTGCAAGGGCAACGCCTGTGAGGTAACTACCCCAGCGGGCAGGCCTTTGATATCAACGGACACCGTTCCACTGAAGGAGTTCAACGGCGTGACCGAGATAGCGGCTGGCGTACTGGTGGCCCCCTGAATTACAGAGAGCTGTCCTGGTTCGATGTTGATGCCAAAGTCCGCGGCAGCAATCACCGACATCGTGGCTCCTGCCGAGTGACTCAGCGATCCGCTCGTGCCTGAAAAATTCAGATTCACGGGTCCCAGCGTGGCCGAATTCGCCGCTGAGAATGTCACCGATTGTGATGCACCCGCAGCTATTGCAAAGGGCATTGCGGGCGAACTGGTGACACCGGAGGGGAGACCGCTGATCGAGACGCTCACACTGCCATTAAAGTTGTGCAGTGGTGAGACCGCGATCACAGCGGGTGAGCTCGCGCTTCCTTGCGTTACGGACACCGAAGCCGGCGTCACTGACATTGTGAAGTCCGCCGGAACCGGGGGTGGGCTACTTGATCCCCCACCGCAACCGATGATCGATAGTCCCGCGACAAGCGCGAGAACCAACAACAAGTATCGCTTGGGTTCTGTCATGGGAAAAGCTCCTCCTGCGCTACGCTCCATTGGCTGGCGCAATTCCCAGCCGCGGTCCCACCAGGAAAGCTCAAGTCAAATCCCTCAGTCACCATTCGTGGCGAATAGGAACGAAGTATCCAACGCTGAGTGTCCTGGTTCCGAGGCTAGGTTTAAGACTCTGACAACCATACTCCTGGGAACTTGCACCCGATTGCGGTGATTAACCGGAGCGGGCGCTTACCTTTTGGTTTCCGTCGTGTGTCGTCGCTCAGATACCAGTGCTAGTGCAAGCCGTGTCGCAACGGCCAGCGCCGCTGCCGTTGACCCGGATGAATCCGCATCGGCTGCTGGCTTCACCTAGTTCACCAGTGCTCAACGGAGTGTCCAGTGCTTCGGTTTCAGTGACATCGAAGCCGCCAACGGTGTCGATGTTCACATGGGTAGCCCAAGCGCGCAGATCCGGCGTCGGGACCGGGGCTGTGGCATCGCACGCGGAGTCCGAGATAATGCTCACGGAACCGGACGTGGGATTACCCGCATGATCTCCGGGGTTAGCTGTGAGTGCGCTGACACGAAGCGTCAATAGCCCGTTATTTGTAATTGGGCAACTGCAGCATTCCGACAGCTCTTGATCAAACCGCCAGACGTAAATGGTTGCACAAAGGCCCACTGTTGCAACGCCTGGGTTCAGAATGTGAATAAACGCATCGGGCGCACCTGCTGCTCCGTTATTGTCGAAGTAGGTGACACGATAGACGTCTAGGGTCTGAGCCGAGGCGACTACTGAAAATGCGAGAACCATTGCGAATGCGAGAGCACTGTACAGAACAAACTTGCTCGCCGATCCGCGGATTGGAACGTGAATTTTGCTGATATGCATCGCTTTTCCTCCTTGGCCCCTGCAATAGCGGGACAGAGCAAACCGCACGAATAAGTGTTTGGCAAACAGAGGGAAGCCAATTCATCGTCGAGCAGTTTTAATGGGCCGCCTTAGTTGCTCTCGGGCCAGTGTGTGAATGCTTGTACTCTTTTGATTAGGGCTTACAAGTCCCCAGATGGCTGTAGCCGAGCGATGTAACAAGTGTGCGCTAATGCATTCGGGTTAGTTTCGACCCTAAAAGGTGGAAACACGAGGCTTTCCTGTGATCTCAAATCAGAAATTGCAATCCCGCTCTGTATTTGCTCTTCCCCATGATCTTGTGCGCCCAACGGACTTGCATGAGAGTGGGGATGTTCATGGAGAAGTCGGGCAGCGAGAGGACGCAGCGCACGACGGAGTTTTGTGGCAACGCCTCGTCAATCAACACACAGATGCCACCTCTCCCGACATTCTCGGTCACCCCATCGACCAGAAGCTTCGGTTCCTCCAGGATATCAACCCGCGTGAGCAAGCCGACGCGCAACTCGATGGCGTGGGGGAAGCGCGGGGATTCCCTGGTGTGTACGATTTTTCCTTCGTCACGCACAAATGTTCCGCAAAGTGGTAAATCATTGCGCAGCTTCGGAAGTCCGTCAATTCCACGAAGGGATTAGTCTTCAGGCGGGTTCTCCGGTGGGCGAATCGGATACAGGATGTCGGAATTCGAGGTAATGGCTTTTCCAAGAATACCGGAGCGAGTAGAGGCGCCCATCTTGATCATGATGAGTCGCAGGAAAGCCTTCACGGTATTCGTGCTGATGCTCATGCGATCAGCGATCTCCTTGCTTGTCAGGCCTTGGAGTAAGAATTCCAGAACTTGCTGCTCTCGGGGAGTTAGATGATATTTCAGTGCGACCTGTGGCAGAGAAAGCGAGGCAGACGATCCGCGTTCGAAGAGGACAGCCAGAGAAAGCTGTGAATACTCTTTGGCCTGCGCATCAACTCGAAATGTGCGGCAATGATAGAGGCGTTTCCCGGAGCGGAACTCGGACACAATTGGAGACCCTCCGCTCGACTGCGAAACGACCAGCATGATTCGAACGCGTTCCGCCAAAGGTGAGTGTTGGCCTTTCTGGGCGCCTGGTTTCAGCGGATAGCTGAGAATTTCCGCCGCTGAACGGTTGAGCAACACGGGGTGCAAGGTTGAATCGAGAAGAACGAATCCAACCTCTGCCCCGGTCGTCACATGCTCAGTCTTTCGCATGGCCAGCTTTTAATTGGAACGACAGTCGACTTAAGGCTTATCTGGTATTCCGCTACACCGAGAACATCCGAGGGCCAAGAGTATGAAACTGCTGACTGGTAAAGTCAATCATAGCAATTTGTAGGTAATGGGCTTTATAAGGCAGTGAATTGTAATTGCTATAACTACCGCACTCCGAGAATGTTGTTCCGCGGGGACTGAGAGTTTTGAACGAAAACCTTGCTCTCGCGCATCGAGTCGAAACTGGTATAGATTCCCCTAACTTCGTCCCGGAGGAGGTACCACATCCATGACACTGCGAAGCTTTGCCATCCTATTTGCCGGCTTTATATTTGGAGCGTCGCCAACGAACCCGGCCCATCAGCAGTCCAATACTAAGGACAGACGGCCCCCCGATCCCATATCACGGGCAATTTGCGGGCCACTCGAACAGATGTCTTCTGCGCAGTTCGAACTTCTCATGCAAACCGTCCGGACCGCCTGGCTGGAGGGGAGCCAAGAACGGGCGACCGCTTGCTTTTCGGCTGCCGCCGCCTTCTCGACACCCCCTTCTCCCGGACTTGTGGGCCGAGAAAGCCTCCTTCGGGTCTTCAGCGGGGGGCCGAACCGAGAAATACCAACCCGCATCGAGTGGCATCATCTGATTTTCGATCCCGTAAAGCAGATCGGAGCCGTTGAATACACCATGCAGCGCCGGATCCCAACTCACGGCGTGATCATCATTAAAATCTCACACGGGTTGATATCCAACTGGCGACAGTACGCAGTTGCGTCGGATTTGGCATGGGAGAAATTCAAGGGAATGAATGATTTCTAGAGAATTCGCTGAGATCCGCCATCGTCACCTTGCCGGTCGGTATGTACTCGTCGTTAGTCTAAGGCAAGAGTTTACCTGTTCGAGAGTACAGGTGATTCCCTGGCATGAGCGTTGGCCGAAGTCGCACACCTAAGGCTGAACGATTTTCATTCTTCCGTTCAGTAGAAAACCGGGGTGATCGGATCCTATGCTGCAGTTGGTATGCAGAACAACGGTTCCGGACCATCTTTGCTGCAGCGAGCCCTTCTAGCTTATCGGAGAGCAATTTGGGCCGCAGTTCTAAGCGCGACCTTGTTGGTCGGAGGGACAAACCCGAGAACTGCGAACGCCGCGCCCCCTAAAGGAACACTGGTTATTAGCCCCTCGATCGCGTGATTCGGAAGCCTTAGTGTGGGCAGTGCAGCGGGAATCTCGTTGACAATCGCAAATACCGGCACCGGCAACGTGACGTTCAGCAAGGAGTCCCTGTCAGGGGGTGCGTTCACTGCAACACCACTCGTACTCCCCTATATTCTCGCGCCCGGAAAGCGCTTCGAAGTTACGATCAGGTTTGCGCCCAAATCGCCCGGGCAATTCGGTGGATATATCGAGCTCGAGAGTGACGCGACAAACGGCACGGTGTACTGCGAAATGACCGGGACGGGCGTAGCGGCTGCGGAAGGCCTTCTCACGGCCACACCCAGCAGTGCGAGCTTTGGGAGTGTCCCTCTGGGGATGAGTAATTCCCAAGCAGTGGAACTAAAAAACAGCGGGACGTTGAACACCACCATTTCCGCGGCGGTAGTGGGCAGCGCAAACTTCACGCTGGTAGGCTTAAAAATGCCGGTGGTCTTGGCGCCCGGCGAAACAATAGGCTGCACGCTGGTGACGACCCCAGTGACCGGATTGAACTATGCAGATGATGCGGTCGTGGCTGGTGAGACTTACACGTATGCGGTGACGGCAGTAGATTCGTCCGGACAGGAGGGCACCTATTCATCGCCGGCGCCGGCGACAATTCCCTAAATCGCATTCCTGCGAACTCAATTCCGTGGCTGTATCAAAATGCGGAGCAGGTCACTAGTCACGTGGGAAGAACGCAATTTTAACTTCAGTTCCAGGAAGTAAGTTTTGAATTCTCTGAGAACAGGCTATTTCAAGCGTATAGCCGGTGCAGTGGGATGATTTTCACTGACAAGTTTCTGCTTCGGACGCGGTGGGCTCTGCATACTTTCGAGATAAGCTGCAACGCCACGATAGAGGCCCTCGGCGACACGCTGGCGCTGGCCGCTTTCAAGCAACATTCTTTCGTCGCTGGCATTGCTGACGAAGGAAATTTCAGACAGCACTGCTGGCATGTTAGCGCCGACCAAAACGATAAAAGGTGCCTGCTTCACTCCGCGATTTGTTTCTTGACGACTCACAAGCTGGAGCCGTTGTGAGAGTGCATTCTGGATATCCGTGGCAAGTTGTTTTGATTCCGCGAGTTTCTCATTGCGAGTAATTTTCTTGAGCAAGTCCGGAAGATTGTGGAGGGAAGATTCCGCGAGGGAGTTTTCGCGCGTTGCCAGATCTTTGGATGCCTGTGAAGTTGCAAGACTCACGTAGTAGGTTTCCACGCCGCGCGTTTCGCGGCTGTCGCTTGAATTTGCGTGTATCGAGATAAAGAGATCCGCATTAGCGTCGTTGGCAATTGCGGTGCGCTCTTCCAGCGGAACGTGCCTGTCATCCTTGCGCGTATAGACTACCTGCGCGCTCGGAATGTTTTGTTCAATCAGTTGGCCCAGCCGCAAAGCCACATCCAGGCAAAGATTCTTTTCGAGCAGACCCTGTGGCCCCATCGTTCCAGTGTCGTAACCACCGTGGCCGGGATCAATTGCGATTCGATTGATCTTTAGACCCAATTCACGCGTCAGTGAAAGCTGCCCACTGTGCCAGGGATTTATATCCGCCGCAGCTTTGGCAGCGTCTTGCGGCGCTGAATTAGAGTTCACTTCTTTCTTTGCAGCGGGCGATGATTGCGCGTGGACGTCGATCACCAGACGAGACGGGTCAGAAAGCAGTTTGGCAGAAAAGTCTTTCGCGCCATCTGCATCGAGAACCAGCCGGACCACGCCCTCATTATTTTGTGCCGCTCGCACCCACTTAAGTAAGCCATCTTGGACGGGAGATGTCTTCGGCCCGACCGACGGGGCTAGCCGCGCATTGTGCAGATCAAAATAGATGCGATCGGGAGAACTGAGGCGCGCCGATTCATACTGGACGGCACCATCGAGCATGACGACAACCTGCGAATCGGTACCCGTGCTGGATGCATTGATTGCGGTCACGTTCGATATCTCGCGCCCATTTTTCTTTGCTTCGACAGTCGCTCGCGTATCCGATGATTCCTGGGCACCGGTCGTTAGGCTTCTTTTTGTCGTCATTTCCGCACGCATTTTCCGGGTAATTCCCTTCACCACGTTACGTGGAAGCGCAAAGCCGGCTGACAACAAAACAGCAATGAGCACGCCCGCCCAGATTCCCCAGCCAGGCAAGCGCGAACTAGCGGGCGGCTGATAAGTAAGCTGCGGCGTTGAAGGAATGCGGACGACCTCGGATAAATCAGTAGAAGAAGCCGCGACCGGCGGCTCAGCCACAGGAATTAGTTTCGGACGAGTTGTAGTCACAAACTGCAACCTTTGAGCCGCTTTCTCCACAATGCCGGAGGACAAGGTCTGACAACCCGCTGCATAACCTTCAAGCAAGCTACGGAAGCAGATCTTGTTGATATTTCTTGGAATGCCCTGGCTGCGCTCGGCTATGAGCGCGAGAGCATCTGGTTCGAATAGTGCTTCGCCGCTATAGCCTGAAACTTTCAGCCGATGCCGGATGTAGCCAGCCGTTTCCTCCGGCGAGAGTGCCTCAAGACGCTTCATCACCGTAATGCGCTGCAACAGTTGAGCAAGCTCTTTCTGTTTCAGTTTTTCTTCCAGCTGCGGCTGCCCGGCAAGAACAATTTGCATTAGCTTGGAATGAGGGGTCTCGAAATTCGACAATAATCGGACGGTTTCAAGAACGGACTCGTCCAGGTTTTGCGCCTCATCAACAATCAGGACGAAGCGTCTGCCAGCGAGCATTTCAGCAAATAAGACTTCATTCAGCTTGCTGTGCATGGCCACGAGTCCCATGCCGGTCGCATCGACGCCCAGTTCGCTCATGAGGTATTGAAAGAATTCGCGGGAATTGCACTGAGTCTGGAACAGGAAGACGGCACGGGCAATACCGCGCAGACCCTCGAGTACCTGATATAAAAGGGTCGTTTTGCCCATACCCGGTTCTGCGATCAGCGCCAGAAATCCACGGTCGCCCAGGATCGCTTCGGTGAGCGAATCAAGCGCCTCGCAGTGCGTCCGGCTTGGATACAGATAAGCCGGATCGGGCGTGACGCCAAATGGCTGCTCGCGCAACTGATAGAAATCGAGAAACATGGCCTGACCTCCATTACCACACGACGTAGCTAGAAAGCTCCACTGGGTCTTCCGCTCTGGAAGCGCAGTCGATGCCGGACCGCCAAATCGTTGTGTCTAGAGTTTGCGCCTGGTTGGGGGGGGGAAACAACAACGAGCATCTTTATCAGAACTGACCGGTCTGACTTTCCCTTTGGTCTACACGTCAGTCGAGTAACTCAGTGGTTTTGAAAGGCAACAAGGCTGGATCAAGCAGCGTGTGCCCAAATAATTTGTGCCCCGTAGGGGTTCACCACAAAAACTTGGGTCCAATAGCTGCCAAATCAGGTCCAAAACCATGTACTGGGACGTAGAACAAAACCAAACGAGCCAAGGACACAGATTTTATTTCGCTGCTTTGCAATCAGGCGGTCACCGGTTCGATCCCGGTCACGTCCATCAACTTCCTCCCTGGAATTTCGATCCCGAATGAATCTCATTGCGGCGTAAACTCCGCAATTTCGGCGCAGCTGAGCCGGTTAGCGACCTCAACAGCTCTTGGAATTCAGCCGAGTAAATGAAGTTCGGGTTGCAGCGGCAACTTCGTCAGGCGCACCTTTGTTGCGTCAAAGAAAGCGTTGCCGATCGCCGGTGCGATGGCCATGATCGGCGTTTCCCCGGCGCCCGCGGAGGGAATGTCCTTGCGGTCCAGGAGGATTGCTTCGATTTCCGGCACATCGCGGAAACGCGGGACGCGGTAGCTGGAAAAATGTGCGTTCGAAATCCGTCCCTTCTCAAATTGGATTGACTCGAAAAGAGCGCCGCCGAGTCCCTGAATCATCGCTCCGACCACCTGATTGCGCAGCCCGTCGGGATTTACGATCGCGCCGCACTCGAACACTTCCACAAGTTTCTTCACGCTCACGGCATTTTTCATTCGGTCCACGAAAATTTCCGCAAAGGTAGCAACATAGCTGCCCTTTTCGTATCCGGCAGCCACGCCGAATCCCTGCCCTTCCGCGCTTTTCTGCCGCGGCCAGCCAAACGCCTTCGCCCCGGTTTCAAGCACCGCGCGCATTCTTGGATCGGCCAGATTCTTCAAACGGAATTCGAGAGGATCCATGGGGGCCGCATGAGCCAGCGAATCCATGTGTGTCTCTCGCGCGAAATGATTCGCGGTTGCCGCCAGGCCTCGATAGGATCCGCTGCGCAATACCAATGGAACCTGGTGGTACTCGGTGACCTGGTTCGCCACCACGTACGGCGTGTCGATCCCGGACATTCCGGAGTGATAGTTGTGGAACTCCCAGGCGGTGAGTTTCCCATCCGCCGCGATCCCGCTCTTTACGTCAATGACTCCTGCCGGTCGAAAATAAGCCCACGTGAATTCCTCCTCGCGCGTCCAGACGAGTTTCACCGGACGCCCGCCGGCGCCGCGTGCCAGGCGCGCCGCTTCCAGTCCGGCATCGCTGGTGTGCTTCCCGCCATAAGCGGAACCCGTGTCCGGCACAATCACACGCACATTTTTTTCCTGCACGTGAAAAATGTCCGCAAGGTCGTCGCGTACAGCAAATGGCCGCTGCGTTCCCATCCACACCGTCAGCTTGCCGTCGGTCCACTGCGCCACGGCCGCCCGCGGTTCCAAAGGAGCATGCGCGATGTAAGCAACCGTGTAGCTCGTCTCCAGTTTATGCGCGGCCGCCGCCAGGCCGTCGTCAACCGATCCCTTCGCTTGCCGGAAGCGCGCCTCATGCGAAGGCTGGGCATTTTTCTTAAGATACGAAAAGATCTCCTGATCGGAAATCTGCGGCACTTCCTTCCACTGGACGCGAAGAGACGCAAGTGCGGCCTCCGCGGCGGGAACAGTCGGAGCGGCCGCCCCCACGAAATCGCCATCGTGCACCAGCACAACATCTTTCAGCGCCTTAGCCCGCGAATCATCGTAATCAATCAACGTGGCACCGAACGACGGTGGCCGCAGAATCTTGGCGTACAACATCCCTTCGGGTCGCATGTCCGTAGTGTAGCGATGCCCGCCGGTCACGAATTCGCGAGCGTCCACCTTGGGAACGGGCTTCCCGGCGATGGTCCAATGCGAAGCAGGTTTGATCGGATCTTCCGCCGGTGGTTTTTGCGTGCCAATGTCTTCCCGCGCAAGCTCCGAATAGCGAAGAGATTTTCCGGACGCTGGATCCGATACTTTCCCATCGCCCGCAACAAGTTTATCCGCTGGCACATTCCATTGTTTGGATGCCTTCTCCACCAATAGTTCACGCGCCGCCGCCGCCACTTTCCGCAATTGCGGCGTAATCGTCGCCGTGGTTCTGCTGCCAAAAGTTCCCGCGTCGAAGGGAGTCAGCGCCGTGTCGGCCAGGACCATCCGGACGCTTGCAAAGGCGACGCCAAGTTCATCGGCGACCGTTTGCGCCAGTGATGTGCGGACGTTCTGCCCAATTTCCGCCTTCCCGGCAAAACCGGTGACCGTGCCGTCCTCTCCGATATGCATCCATGCGCCAATTTCCTTGGGGAGTTCCTCGTTGTGATAACCATGCGGACCCGGCGCGGTTTCCTGCATCGCGGAAACATTCTTGGCCACCGCAAACACAGCCAATCCAGCGCCAAAGATTTTAAAGAAATCGCGCCGCCCCAGTGCGAACTGGTGCATCGGCATCGCGCGAAATTCGTAACGTTCGGGTTCCAGCAGGAATGTTTCTTCGGCCTTGCTCATTTTGTGCCCTCCTGCATCGTTACCGCCGCCCGCTGAACCGCATCGATAATTCGCGGATGCGTGCCGCAGCGGCAGATATTTCCTTGCAGCGATTGAACGATTTGCCCCGTGCTCGGATGCGCATTCGATTGCAGCAGGGAAATGCTGCTCATGATCATGCCAGAGGTGCAGTAGGCGCACTGAAACGCGCCAGCATCAAGAAAGGCCTGTTGCACAGGATGCAGGGCGCCATTTTTCTCAAGGCCCTCTATGGTGGTAATCGGCCGCGAAACTGCGGCGCTCACGGGAATCTGGCACGACCGCCGCGCCGTTCCTCCAATCAAAACGGTGCATGCGCCGCACATGCCTTCGCCGCAGCCATATTTAGTGCCAGTCAGGCCGAGTTCATCGCGCAAAACGTACAAAAGCGGCGTATCCGGAGGGTAATTCACCGAATAGCGCTTCCCATTGATTTCCAGTTCCGTGCTGATTGCCATACCAGGTCCCCTCAAAAAGTCACGCGGCCGAATCAATGCTTGTGGCAGGTGTCGCAGGAAGCTTTGGCGTGATTCATCTCATGGCAGTTCAGGCAGCTGTACATGGTCGTCACGCTGGTTACTTCGGACATGGTGGCCATCTCCGCCACTGCGCCATGGCACGTCTCGCATTTTACTCCCGCGGCCAGGTGAGCGCGATGGGTCCACGCAATTCCGGGCAAAACCTTATAAACGCGCACCCACGGTATCGGTTCGTTCGAACTGGCATACGTCGCCAGCTTCTGGATCGCGGGCTTATCCTTCGCGACCGTAGCGTGGCACTGCATGCAGGTGGATGTCTCCGGGAAAGTCATCAGCTTGCCTGGCTCAGGATTCGTGTGGCAGCGCGCGCATGGCAGGCTGAAAGCGAGATGCTGCTTGTGGCTGTAGGGAATCGGCTGCTCTGGCACTGGGTGCGGGCTCGGATTATCCGGCACCATTTTCCTCGCAGTCTTCTGGCCGCTCGCCATTCCGCCCAGACAAAGAAGGATAGCCAGAGCTTGCACCGCGACCCTCGAGGTCCTGCTCCCCGCGCTCCGCATCATGACTTCTCCTCGCATCGAAAATAGAATTTCAAAATATCCTGCCAGTCAGGCCTTCTTGCCAATCACTTCTTCAATGGAAGTCCCGAAATCCTTCAACATCACCGTCGCGGCGTTTCGGCCTGGCCCGCCGGTAACCGAGCCGCCGGGATGCGTCGTTGCGCCCGTCTGATACAACCCTGGAATGGGCATGCGGTGCTGCGCCCAGCCCGCCATCGGGCGCAACGGCCCGGTTTGCGCCGCGTTTTGCGCGCCCGCGTGTGCGCTGCCGTGCCAGAAATGCGGATTCATGCGCTCCAGGTCGAGAGGGCTTTCCACAAACCGCGCCAGAATTTTGTCGTTCGTCAAATTCGGCGCGAACCGGCGCAAATATTTCAGATTGGCGTCGGACACATCATTTTTAATCTTGTCCCAGTGTTCCGGCCCCTCTTTGAGTTGGTAAGGCTGCCAGCCAAGCACCTTCAGCGTATGCATTCCTGCAGGCGCGCGCGTCGGATCAGCGATGCTGCAGCAGATAACCTGCAGCGGGGGCTCATCCAGATTGACCACTCCGCGTGTATCGTCGAATCCAAAACGCAACGCCCGGTAAGGGGACGCCAGGACTCCCGATTCCACCGGCGAGAGTGTCCCGCCATCCACTTTGTAAATCGGAGGCTCGCTGGTGGCGTAGTGAGTGGCGAACATGGCATTTTCGGCTTGCCACGTTTCCACGCCAAAAAGAAAATCTTCGCCCCACAATTCCTTGGGCGCCATGTCCACAAGATGCTTGATGTGAATAGTGGAAACCACGGCCTTCGACGCGCGATACGCGCTGCCGTCGCTGCATTCCACCCCCACGCATTTTCCGTTTTCCACGATCAGGCTCTTCACCCACTTGTTCACCAGGATCGTGCCGCCGTGCGCCTCGATGAAGTGGCCCAGCGCTTCTGTCAGTGCGCCCGAGCCTCCTTTGGGCAAGGGCCTCCCGCTATGTTGTTGCCTCGGTGCTCCGTACGCCAGCCGGCCGGTGACCGGCGCATCCGGCGGCTCGGCAGCCAAATGCGACATATACAGCATGAATGTTCGGCAGTGATCGTCTTCGAATGTATCGTGAATAACGTCCCATGCCGACATCGCCAGCCGCCGTTGCCAAAGTTTGCCGTGGGGAACTTGCGCCAATTGATCGTTCAACGGCTTTCCAAAACCAATGGGAGTAAAAGATCCGGCGATGATCAGCGGCCGAATCGCGTCCAGGTCCGCCAGCATTTTTCGATAGGCCGCCGCATCTTTCTTGGAAAATTTGGCAAACTCCGCGCAGGTGCGATCCAGATCGCGCCACTGGGTCAGGTAAGTTCCATCGGGAAACGGCACGTGAAACATCGGGTCAGGATCGATGTATTCGAGCCCATAATCGCCGAGCTTCAGCTCATCATTCTTGATCAGCGGGTTATCTTGAATAAAAACGTGCGCGGTCGAACAGCAGTCGTCGTGAAAACCTTTCAACGTCAGCTCCGCCGTCTTTACCCCTCCGCCGATCTTGGGCCGCCCTTCCAGCACCAGGCATCGGTAGCCTGCTTTTGCCAGATACGCCGCCGTGATCAGGCTGTTGTGCCCCGCGCCCGCAACCACGATGTCGAACCGGTCCGAAGCTCCGGTCACTTGCTGAAGCGCCATATGCTTCACTGCAAGCGGTGCGATCGCCGCTCCCTTAACAAACCGCCGCCGCGTGAACTTCGTCATTCCTTCTCCCAGTAGCGGCCACCTTCAGGTGGCCCCGCCCTCTTCCCGGATCTTATTGCTGCCGTACCATTCGCTTCTCGCTGCTCTTTCTTCCCTCTACGTCTTCGACTTCACCACTTCCTCAAGACTGGACCCAAAATCCTTCAGCATTACCGCCGCTGCATTCCTCCCCGGCCCGCCGGAAACCGATCCCCCCGGGTAGGTGGTCGCGCCCGTCTGGTATAACCCGGCTATCGGCATGCGGTGCTGCGCCCAGCCCGGCACTGGCCGCAAGCCTCCCGATTGCGCGGCATCCTGCGCCCCGCCGTGGCAAGTGCCATGCCAATTGTGGGCGTTCATGCGCTCCAGGTCGAGAGGACTTTCCACGATTCGCGCAAGAATTTTATCGTCGGTCAGATTGGGCGCAAACCGCCGCAGATACTTCAAATTCGCGTCGGAAACCTCGTTCTTGATCTTGTCCCAGTGCTCCGGACCCTCTTTCAACTCATAAGGCTGGTTGCCGACAATTTTAATCGTGTGCATTCCCCCCGGCGCGCGCGAAGGGTCGGCCACCGTGCTGCACACGATGAGCAGCGGCGGATCTTCCACATTCACGTTGCGCATCGCAAAGTCATACGAAACGCGCAACCCCCGCTCGGGAGTTGCCATCGTGCCCGAGGCCACGGAAGAAATCGTGCCCCCGGCCACCGGGAATTTCGGCGGCTCCGTAGTGGCGTAGTGAGTCGCAAAAAGCGTGATGCCCGCCTTCCAGGTCTCAACTCCTGAAAGAAAGTCTTCGCCGAATGCTTCCTTGGGCGCCATGTCCACCAGGTGCTTAATGTGAATCGTGGAGAGCACTGCCTTTTCGGCTTTGTAGGAACTTCCGTCGCTGCACTCCACACCAGTGCACTTCCCGTTTTCGACGATTAGGCTCGTGATGGTTTTATTGGTGAGTATGACGCCGGCGTGCGCTTCAATCAGCCGCGCCAGCGCCTGCGTCAACGTTCCAGAACCGCCCTTAGGCGTCGTCCAGCTCCACCGTTGCCGCCCCGCGCAAATCGAATAAGCCAGACGTCCCGTCGCTGCCGCTTCAGGAGGCTCAACGGTCTGGTACGCCATCCACACCATGAACGCGCGGCAGTGCTCGTCCTCAAAATTATCGCGAATGATTTCCCATGCAGACATCGCCAGCCGCCGCTGCCAGATCTTCCCCTTCGGATGCTCCGCCAGCCTCTCGTTCAAAGGCTTTCCGAATCCCACCGGCGTGTAAGAAGTGGCGGCGAAGAGCGGTTTCATCTCTTCGTACTCGGTCATCATCCGGCGGTAAGCCTCGGCGTCCTTCTTCGAGAACTTCGCGAACTCCTCGCAAGTGCGGTCCATGTCGCGCCACTGCGTGATGTAGCTTCCGTCGGGAAAGGGGAGATGAACGACAGGATCCGGGTAGAGATACTCCAGTCCATATTGTCCAAGGCCCAATTCATCATCACGGAGGATGGGGCTGTCCTGAATCAAAACGTGCGCCGAAGAACAGACGTCGTGCTTGAATCCGCGCAGGGTAAGTTGCGTGGTCTTCACTCCGCCGCCGACAATGGCGCGGCTTTCCAGCACCAGGCAGCGATAACCAGCTTTGGCCAGGTACGCGGCAGCGATCAGGCTATTGTGTCCCGCTCCAGCAACGACAATGTCGAATTGCTCCGGCATCAGGCGGTGTTTCTCCGGTTGTTAATTCGGGCCTGCCCCAAGCGTCAAGTTTGACGCGGCGGTGAAACAGGCCCTACAGGCGGAATACAAAACTTGCAAGAATAAGCCAATTGGTCTGGTTACTGTGCCACCATACATTAGCCTACGTCAAGCGTTTCTTCGTTGTAACCCATTTAAAATTATGATACTGGTCTCTGTATTATCCGCGCGGTGTGGCGGTTAGACCACTCTCATCTCAGCCTCTGGAGGCCCTCCATGCGCCCAGTGCGCCGCAACCTCTTCCTTATTCTTCTGATCGCGACTGGCATTGCTCTCGCCTTTTCCCCATTGGCAATGGCCATCTCTGACGCAGACGCCGTCGCCGCCGATCGCTCCCTGACCAGCGCGATCGCCAAAGCTGACCAGTCAAGTGCGGGGAAACTGCTCGACACGGAGTTTGCGTGGACCGACCGGACAGGGAAGACACGCTCAAAGACCGAGATTCTTCCCGCACTGGCTTCTCTCGCAGCGGACAACGATGCCGACGTAAAAGTAATCGATGCCGGCCAGGTGGTCCTGATCCATGGCAGCCATCGCATCCCTTCGCAAAACGCCACCGTGCGTTTTGTGCGTGTCTGGATAAAGCGTCCGCAGGCCTGGCAATTGCTCGTCTATCAGGAAACGACCAAAGCGGAAAAGAACCCCGAAAAACGGAGCGGCTTTGGCGCTCCGAGCAACGGTGCTCCGGTCGCCTGCGAAAATCCCTGCAAAATGGTCCCGTACAAACCAGACACCCCCGCCGAACAGGAAGTGGTTTCCATGTGGCAGGCGGTGGAGCGGACCGTGCTGACAAACGACGTCGAGGCCTGGACTCCAAATTTTACCGACGATTTTATATTCGTGACGCCCGACGGCGGCGCTCCGCTGAATAAAGCGGATCGGGTTGCCATGATCGCCGAGCTGCGGCGCACCAACACCACCCTGATTCCCGCTGAAGTTGTTTCAATGAAAGTCTGGGCCCTGGGAGACGCGGCGGTCATGCGCTCCGAGCACAAGCCGCTCCACGGAAAAGTTCTCCACGTCACGCGCTTATTCGAGAAGCACGGCGGCCACTGGCAAATCGCCTTCGGCCAGCAAACCTGGGTCGAGTAGCGCATTTTGGAGTGCGGGAGCAACGCCTGCCCGCCGCAGGCAGGCTCCCGCTTTTACAGCCGCAGCAAACCACCAAAACTAACCTCAGGCCACACACGCCGGCCTTGAGGGTGCCTATGTTTCCGCTGCCTCCCCGCTACCCCTTCCCCTTCACCACTTCCTCAACACTCGTCCCGAAATCTTTCAGCATCACCACCGCCGCATTCCTTCCCGGCCCCCCGGTCACAGAACCTCCCGGGTGCGTCGTCGCACCTGTCTGATACAAACCCGGAATAGGCATGCGATGCTGCGCGTACCCGGGCATGGGACGCATCGCTCCCGATTGCGCCGGCCCGGATCCTCCGGCGTGGCAACTTCCATGCCAGTTGTGAGGATTCATGCGTTCCAGATCCAAAGGACTTTCGATAGTCCGCGCCAGAATCTTATCTTCGGTCAAGTTCGGGGAAAATCGGCGCAGGAAATTCAAATTCGCGTCGGAGACCTTCTGCTTGATGGCATCCCAATGTTCCGGCCCTTCCTTAAGCTGGTAAGGCTGGTAGGCGACGATCTTGACGGTATGCTTCCCCGCCGGTGCACGCGAGGGATCGGCAAGACTGCAGCAGATCACGTGCAGCGAAGGATTTTCGATGTTGACTGCGCCGGCCTTGTAGTCAAAGCTCATCTGCATGGCGCGCTCGGAGTTAATCATGAACCCAGAGTGCACGGGAGAAAGCGAGCCGCCGGCAATCGCGTACTTGGGCGGCTCCGTTGTCGCATAATTGGTCGCGAATAGCGTCAGTCCCGCCTCCCAAGTCTCAACTCCTTCCAGGAAATCCTCGCCCCACAATTCTTTCGGCGCCATGTCCACAAGCTGCTTGATATGAATCGTCGAGACCACAGCTTTTTCCGCGCGATAAGAAGTGCCGTCGCCGCATTCCACGCCAACACATTTTCCATTTTCGACAATCAGCGCCTTGATCCACTTGTTCGTGAGAATCGTTCCTTGATGCGCTTCGATAAAACGTGCCAGAGCAGTTGTGAGCGCTCCGGACCCTCCCTTGGGAAGCGGCCGGCTCTCGCGCTGCTGGTGTAGTGGAATATACGCGGCCCGCGCCGAGGCTGGATCCAGCACTGGTTGCAGCGAGTACGGACATCCCATCATGAACGCCCGGCAATGGTCGTCCTCAAACGTCTCTTTCAGAATCTCCCCCGCGGACATCGCCAGCCGCCGCTGCCAGATTTTTCCCTGCGGATGCGTGGCGAGCAATTCATTCAACGACTTTCCAAAACCGACCGGCGAAAATGTGACCGCATTCAGCAGCGGCTTCACCGTTTCATACTCGGTGATCATCCGGCGATACGCCTCGCCATCTTTCTTGGAAAACTTGGCGAACTCCGCGCAGGTTCGGTCCAAATCGCGCCACTGCGTCAAATAGCTCCCGTCGGGAAACGGCATGTGAAACACAGGATCGGGATAAATGTACTCGAGGCCGTAATCGCCTAGTTTCAGTTCATCGTTGCGAATCAGAGGATTGCCGTGGATTCCATTGTGCGCGGAGGAACACACATCGTGCACGAAACCTTCCAGCGTTAAATGAGCCGATTTCACTCCGCCGCCGACGATTGGGCGCCCCTCAAGCACCACGCAGCGGTATCCCGCTTTAGCAAGATACGCGGCTGTGATCAGGCTGTTGTGCCCCGCTCCCGCAACGACAATGTCAAAACGTTCCGGCAATTTGTTCCTTTACTCTCCTCGAAAATCTATCTATTCGCGCGACGCCCAGACATCGAGCTCATGTAGCGGCCACCTTCAGGTGGCCCGCCCGGCCGAAAAATTCGCCCTTGAGCCGGTGAAACTTACTGTGCCGCCAAATTCTTTTGCAGTGTTGGGCCGTCCACTTCCTTTTCCCACCGCGCCACCACCACCGTCGCCACGCCGTTCCCAATCATATTCACCGTCGCGCGGCACATGCTCATGAACCGGTCGATCCCCAGAATCAACGCCATCCCCGCAACCGGAATCGTCGGAATCACCATCAGTGTTCCTACCAGTGCGATGAACGAAGCGCCCTGCACGCCGCTCGCACCCTTCGAGGTAAGGACGGCCACCGCCAGAATGGTCAACTGCTGCATCAACGTCAGATGCGTGCCCGTAGCCTGTGCCACAAACAGCGCCGCCAGCGTCATATACATGCTCGTGCCATCGGTGTTGAATGTGTAGCCTGTCGGCACAATCAGCCCGACGAGCGCCTTCGAGCATCCCAATTTTTCCAGCTTGGCCATCAACGTCGGCATCGCAGGTTCGGAGGAGCTGATTGCCAGCACCAGCACAATCTCTTCCTTGATATAGCGCAGAAATTTCAGGATGCTGAATCCGCAAGCGCGGCAGATCAGCCCAAGAACCAGAAAGACGAACAGCAGAGAAGTCAGGTAAAACGTAGCAATCAGTTTCACCAGCGGCCCAAGCGACGACAATCCAAATTTCCCAACCGTAAACGCCATGGCCCCGAAAGCCCCCAGCGGCGCCAGCTTCATCACAATATTCACCACGCCAAAGACCGCGTGCGTCAGCGCCTCGAACAGTTCCATCAGCGGCTTGCAGCGTGGCCCAATGGCAGACACCGCAAATCCAAATAAAATGGAAATCAGCAGCACCTGCAGGATGTCGCCTTTTGCAAAGGCGTCCACCACCGAGCTTGGAATGATGTGCAGGATAAAATCGGAAACGTTCTGCGCTTTCGCCTGCCCGGCATAGTCCGCCACGGCCTTCGCGTCAAGCGTGGCTGGATTGACATTGAAACCATCGCCCGGCTTCACAAAATTCCCGACACACAATCCGATGATCAGCGCCAGCGTGGATACAACTTCAAAGTAAATCAGCGCCTTCCCGCCGACCCGGCCAACTTTCTTCATGTCTTCCATGCCTGCGATGCCTGTCACCACGGTGCAGAAAATAATCAGCGTGATGATCATGGTGATCAGCCGGATGAACCCGTCGCCAAGCGGCTTCATCGCCATGGCCGTGGTCGGACGAAAATATCCGAGCACGACGGCCGCGGCGACGGCGAAAAGAACTTGAGCAGTTGGATTGGCGTAGAGAGGTTTCTTCGTTCCGGTAGGCGTGGTCATAGTCGGGGCCGCGAACACGTCGTTGATGGCAATCGACACCTCTCTCAGAGAGATACTTGCGGAAACTGCCTTACAACCACTTTTCCGGTTCGCGAATGGCGCCGGCCAGTTCGCCGAGAAATTCCGCTGCGCGCGCGCCATCAACCACGCGATGGTCGCTCGAAAGCGTCATGGTCATCATCGGTCGGATGCCGGGCTTTCCATCCACGGGCACCACGGCGTCCGCAATCGCGCCCACGGCCAGAATCGCGCACTGCGGCGGCGTGATGATCGCGCTGAACGCATTCACTTTGTACATTCCCAGGTTGCTCAGAGTGAAAGTTCCGCCGCTGATGTCCGCGGGCCGCAATCGGCCGGCCCTCGCGCGTTCCGTCAACTCCCGCCGCAAAACCGAAAGCGCGGCAATGGGTTCCTTGTTCGCTTTCGGGATCACCGCGCCCACTACTCCGTCCTTCACCGCCATCGCCACGCTGATATTGATGTCCGGATTTGGACGGATCCTATCTCCGGTCCAACTCGAATTCATCCGCGGATGCTTCTCCAGCACCCGTGCAAGCAGCCCGATCAGTAGATCGGTAATCGTCGGAGCCGTGCCCGCCGCGCTTCCCTGGCTCAATTTCTTCTGCGCATCAATCAGCGCACCAGCATCCACGCTCTGCACAAGGAAAAAATGCGGCACGCTCGTCCAGCTCTGCGTCGTGCGTTCCGCCATCAGCCGCGCCAACTGGCTCAGCGGTTCGTGCGCCTCTGCCACAGAGGCCGAAGTGGCCGGTGCAACGGCACCGGCACCCTTGGCATTTGCCGCCGCATGCACATCTTCGGATGTAATCGTTCCATCGGGGCCGGTACCTTGAATCTGCCCAATATCGACGCCAAGCTCCTTCGCTAGTCGACGTGCCTTCGGCGAAATCTGAGCAACCGCGCCCGACGCGGCCGCTGGTCTCGCTTGTGCCGGAGCCGCAGCAGCCGCCTGCGCCGCGCTCGTCGCCCGAGCCGCTGGTGCGGCAGTCGTCGCCTTCGCCGGGGGCTTCTCGCCCGGAGCCACCAGCCACGCAATCGTTTCCCCAACCGGAATCACCGCTCCCACTTCCGCCGTAATTCCCGCCAGAATTCCGTCGCCCGGCGCTTCTATTTCCACAACCGCTTTGTCGGTCTCGATTTCCAGCAAAGGCTCGCCCTTGCTGACGCTTTCGCCCTCTTTCTTGCGCCACGCCAGCAGCTTGCCGTTTTCCTGCGCCATTTCCAGCGCAGGCATCACCACACTAATCGCCATAGTTTTCCTGGGAGCCGGGATTCATCGAATCAATCCGAGGCCGCCACTCCTTCTCTCTTCGCCCCCGCCACCATCTCTTTCACGTGCTTGCTGGGGGCTGCCTCGTTCTCTCGCGTGGTCGAAAGCGGGCCGTTCACCGTGAAATAGTGCGCACCCGCAACCAACAATTGTTCCGCGGGGAATCGCGTAATCACCTCGTGGCCGGTCTCCGTCACCACAATCTCTTCCTCAATGCGCGCCGCGCTCCATCCATCTTTCGAAGGCCAGAAAGTTTCCAGCGCGAACACCATCCCTGGCTTGATTTCGTGCGAGTGCTCCAGCGAAACCATTCGGCTGATCACCGGCTTCTCCCAGATCGCCAATCCGATCCCGTGGCCGAATTGCAGCGCGAACGCCGCCTCTTCATCCGGAAAGCCGAACTCCTGCGCCTTTGGCCACACCGACGCGATCTCCGCCGTCGTCCGCCCCGGCCGCACCAGTTCGATCGCGGCATCCAGATAGTCGCGGCATTGTTTGTAAGCGTCGATCATCGCGTGCGATGCGTAGCCGATCGAAAAGCACCGGTAGTAGCACGTGCGATAGCCCATGTAGGAATGCAAAATGTCGTAGTACACCGGGTCGCCGGGCCGAAGCACACGATCGCTGAACACATGCGGGTGCGGGTTGCAGCGCTCCCCGGAAATCGCGTTCACCGCTTCCACATATTCCGAGCCCAGGTCATACAACACTTTGCTCGCCAACCCCACCGCTTGGTTTTCGCTCATCCCGGGCTTCATAGCGCGATACAACTCGTCGTACGCCGCATCCACCATCATCGCCGAATGATTCAACAGCGAAATTTCATCCTGCGTCTTGATCACCCGCGCATCGGACATCAGTTGCTGGCCGTCAACAATCTTGATGCCCTCTTTTTGCAACGCAAAAAGAATCGGCGGCTCCACAACGTCGATCCCCAGCGGCTCATTCAGCAGCCCGTGCACCTCCAACTCCCTTTTGATTTTCTTCGCCACATTTTCCGCACGCCCCATTTCCGGCGACATCGCCCCGCGCAAAAGTGGAATGCCCGGCCGCGACCGATCGCCAAGCCACGGGCAATTCTGCTGGTGGTGCCGCGCCGCGGAACCAAAATCCCAGAGGATCGGCTCACCGTTCTGTGGCAGCAGGCAGAAGCGGCTGATCTTGTCCTGTGCCCAGGTGCCGATGTGCGTCGCGGTGATGTACCGCACGTTGTTCATGTCGAAGCAGAGCAGCGCGCCCATTTCGGACTTCGCCAGCAATGCCTTTGCCCGCGCCAGTCGTTCCTTGCGCAAGCGGTCGAAATCGATGCGGTTTTCCCAATCCACCGCCATCGGGCCGTATGTCTTCAGTGCCACGCTACGCCTCCCGTCTGAAACTTTTCAGGCTTTTCCGCAAAGTATGCGCGCCGCTTCAAATACCGTTTGCTCCGTGGGCACGGTGACGTCTTCCAGCGGCGGCGAAAAGGGAATCGGCACATGCATTGCCCCCATCCGCTTCACTGGAGCTTCCAGGTTGAAAAATGCGCCTTCGGCAATTACCGAGGCGATCTCGCCGGTCACTCCGTATCGCCCGTATCCTTCGTCGATCACGATCGCGCGAGAAGTTTTCTTCGCCGACTCCACCAGCGTCTTTTCGTCCAGCGGCCACATGGTCCGCGGGTCAATCACTTCCGCGCTGATGCCAATTCCCTCGAGGAGTTTCGCGGCTCCAAGGGCCACCTCCACCATGCTGCTCGTGGCCACCAGCGTAATGTCTTCTCCCTCGCGCTTCACGTCCGCAACTCCGAACGGAATCGTGTACTCGTCCGCCGGCACGGCGCCCTTCTGCTTGTACATCATCTTGTCTTCAAAAAAGATCACCGGGTTGTCGTCGCGGATCGCGGTCTTCAGCAAACCCTTAGCGTCGTAGGGCGTCGAAGGCATCGCTACCTTCAGCCCCGGCACATGGCACAGCCAAGCGTGCAGCGATTGCGAGTGCTGCGCCGCCGACCGCCGCGTGGCCCCAAGTGTCGTGCGCAGCACCATCGGCACTTTCCACGTTCCGCCGGACATGTAGTGAACCTTGGCCGCCTGGTTCACCAACTGATCCATCGTCAGCGTCAGAAAATCCCCAAACATGATGTCCACAACGGGCCGCAGGCCGGTCATCGCCGCGCCCACGCCCATTCCCGTGAATCCCGCCTCCGAAATTGGCGTATCAAGAACGCGCTCCGACCCAAATTCTTCCACCAGTCCGGACAGCACCTTGAAGGGTGTTCCCGCCTCCGCCACGTCTTCTCCAAAAATGCACACGCGCGGATCGCGCCGCATCTCCTCCGCAAGCGCTTCGCGGACCGCTTGCGCAAATGTCAATTCCCGGATCGCTGTTTCAGGCATAAACGTCCTGGTCGACCTCCTCGACACCCGGATACGGAGCGGCGATGGCAAACTCAACGGCGGCCTTCATCTCTTCGCGCACTTCGTTCTCAATTTTCTGCAGTGCGCCCGAATCGGCGATCTTCTGCCCGGCCAGCCATTCCCCCATGTTCTTGATGGGATCCCGCTTGGTCTTCCACTCAAGCTCTTCCTGCTTCGAGCGGTAATATTCGCGATTGATGTCGCCGACATGATGCCCGGTGTAACGATACGTGTTGCAAAGCAGCAGCGAAGGCCCCTCGCCCTTGCGTGCCCGGCTCACCAGCTTCTGTGCAACGGTATGGACCGCGCGCACATCCTGCCCGTCCACGCTTTCCGCATGCGCGCCGAATGCGGTTCCCCGCGCCAGAATGTCTCCGGCAGTCGTTTCCGAAAAATGCGTGTACTCCGTGTAGAGATTGTTCTCGCAAACATAAATGACCGGCAGCTTATACAGAGCCGCCAGATTCATCACTTCATACAGCACGCCCTGGCCCAGCGCCCCTTCGCCAAAAAAACAAACCGCAACTTGATCGGTCTTCAGGCGTTTCGCCGTTAACGCCGCGCCCGTTGCAATTCCTGCGCTGCCCCCGACGATCGCGTTGGCACCAAGATTCCCCGTCGCCGGATCCGCAATATGCATCGAGCCGCCCTTGCCGCGACAATAGCCGGCTTCCTTACCCAAAAGCTCCGCAAACATCCGGTCCGGCGTCGCTCCCTTCGCCAGGCAATGCCCGTGGCCACGGTGCGTGCTGGTGACGTAATCGGTCTTCTTAAGAGCCTCACAGATCCCAACCGCAACCGCTTCCTCGCCAATGTACAGGTGCGCGAGCCCCGGCATCAGCGCGCGCGTATAAAGTTCATTCACCTGCTCCTCAAACAGCCGGATGCGCACCATTTGCCGGTACAACCGGATGCCAAGTTCCGCCGGCACCGCCGTTTCCGTCTTTACGGGATCCGCAATCGTCTTCATGCCTTCACCCCGGACATTTGTGCCAATACATCGAATACCACCGCAAAATCTTTTTCCACCAGCCCCATGCCGCGGGCCGCGGTCAGGAATTCGTTCGTCACCGCCGTCGTCGGCATTGGCACGTCCAGTTGCCGCCCCAGCTCCAGTGCAAGCAGCATGTCCTTCTGCATCATGTTGACGTTGAACCACGCCTCGGCAGGCCGCTTCAAAACGAACGGTCCGCGATACTGCACCATCGGTGACGCAATAACGCTGTGCGTCAGAACATCCACCGCCACCTCGCGTGCAATCCCGCTCTTCTCCGCCAGCAGCACGCCCTCGCTAAACGCCAGCATCTGCACCGCAAGGCTCAAGTTGGTTCCAATCTTCATCACCAGCGCCAGGCCGTTGTCGCCCACGTACGTCACCTTCGGCCCGATGTCCAGCAGCAACGGCTTCACTTTTTCAAAAGTTTCCTTACGGCCGCCAACCATCACGGAGAGCTTCCCCTCCTGCAGCGTGATCACGCTTCCGGATACGGGCGCGTCCACCATGTCGCCGCCCTTTTCCCGAATCTTCCCCGCGATCTCGCGGCTGAACGCCGGACTCACCGTGCTGATATCAACGAACAACTTCCCAGGTGTGGCCGCCGCGATCATGCCGTCCGGCCCGTTCATCACGGCCCCGAGCGCTGCGGAATTCGTCACCATCGAAAAAATTACGTCGGATTCAGCCACCACGGCCCGCGGCGAGTCGGCCCACTTCATCCCCTTCTTGATCAGCCAGTCCGCTTTCGAACGCGTCCGGTTATACCCCGTGACGCTATGCCCTTTGCTGAGCAGTCGATTCACCATTTCGCTGCCCATCACTCCCAGGCCAACAAACCCTAATTTAGCCAAGACCTCACCTCTCCCGAATCGTTCTCGCCGCTTTTTCTTGTTCGCCTTATTCGCTCGGCGCGTGCCGCGAATCCTCGCGCACCTGTTTCAAGTGCGCCTTCATCGCGTCTCGCGCACCCACTGAATCCCGGTGCTCGATGGCTTCCAAAATCTTCTTGTGATGATACTGGCCGCGCTCCGCCCCGCCTTTCACCTGGAAAATTCCGATTCGCTGCTCGCGCAACAGTCCGACAATCGAATCGATCAGAGAAAGAATGATTGGATTGCCGGCCGCCTCCGCCAGCGCCAGATGAAAATCCAGGTCCGCCTCGATGTACGCGTCGGGATCCGCTTTTGACGCATCCATCACTTCCACCTGTTCCTTCATCGCCGCCAGATCTTCCTGTTCGGCGCGCGTCGTCGCCAAGGCGGCGATCTCCGGTTCCAGAATTTCCCGAACCTCCGCCAGAAATGCGAAGCCCTCATTCCCAGACCGCATCATGCGATGCAAGGACTGCCGCATCGTGTTGGAACTTCCGTCCGTTATGAAGGTCCCGCGCCCCGGATAGGCCTCCACAAGCCCCTTCTCGCGCAGTGTCTTTACCGCTTCACGCACCGCGGTCCGGCTTACGCCGAACTGCTCCGCAAGTTCGCGCTCCGGGGGCAATTGGTCTCCCGCTTTCAGAGCGCCTTTGTGGATCGATTCCTCAACCTGCTGGACGATTTGCTCGTAAAGGCGAGAGGACCGAATGATTTTGTACATCTCAACCTCCGAAGCCGCACAGAATCAGTCGACGCATTGATCTGAACCCCGCGCGGTAGGGGACATCGTGTGGCGGCGAACCAGGCAGATCGAGATATGGTCGAGTTGTCGGACCAAGCTACCATTCCCGCCCCTCCTCCGCAACCCTTTCTTACCCCTGCTCCACCCACACCGTCTTGATATTTGTAAACTCCCGGATTCCCAGGGCTCCCAGCTCCCGCCCGTGGCCGGACCACTTTACCCCTCCGAACGGGATTCGCGGATCGGAAGCCACCATGCGGTTGATGAACACCATCCCGGCATCCAGCTCATTAATGAACTTCCCTTGTTCGGCGGCATCGTTGGTCCAGGCGCTGGCTCCCAGCCCAAATCGGCTGTCGTTTGCAATTCGAATCGCGTCGTTAATATCTTTCGCGCGAAACACACTCGCCACTGGACCGAACATCTCTTCCTTGTACGCAGGTGAATCCTTGGGGATGTTGACCAGAACCGTCGGTGCATAAAAATTCCCCGGCCGGCCCAGCGGTTTTCCACCCGTCAGAATCTTGGCTCCTGCTTCCACCGATTTCCGCACATCTCGATCCAGGTCGGTCACTCCCTCCGGTGTGGAAAGCGGTCCCACTTCCGTACTCTCGTCAAACGGGTCCCCCACTTTCAGTGCTGCCATTTTCTGCGCGAAAAGCTTTTCAAACTGCTCCGCGATGCTCTCCGCGACGATGAATCGTTTCGCCGCGATGCACGATTGTCCGTTGTTGAAGATGCGCGCTTTCACCGCCATGCTCGTGGCCGTCTCCAGATTCGCGCTGGGCATCACAATGAAAGGATCGCTCCCCCCAAGCTCCAGCACCACTTTTTTGATTCTCTTCGCCGCCCCGATACCCACCTCAATCCCCGCTTGTTCACTGCCTGTAAGCGTTGCCGCCATCACCCGCGGATCGCCCAAAATCTTGTCCACTTCCCGCGAACCGATTAGTAGCGTCTGGAACGCGCCGTCCGGAAAACCTGCCCGGCGAAACACGTCTTCGATCAGCAGCGCGCACTGCGGCACGATCGACGCATGCTTCAACAGCCCGACGTTTCCGGCCATCAGCGCGGGTGCTGCAAAACGCAACACCTGCCAGAACGGGAAATTCCACGGCATCACTGCCAGAATCGGCCCCAGCGGCTGGTACCGGATGTAGCTTTGCTTTGCGCCCGTCTCCACCACTTCATCCGCAAGGAAGCGCTCTGCGTTTTCCGCGTAATACCGGCATACCCACGCGCACTTCGCCGCTTCATCCACCGCCGATCGCAGCGTCTTGCCCATCTCCGTCGTCATCACCCTGGCGAACGCTTCTTTCTCATTCTCCAAAATGGTCGCGGCTTTCAGCATCCATTGCGCGCGCAGCGCGAACGGGACATTGCGATAGGTTGCGAACGTCTCGATGGCCTTCTGAAGCTTTGCTTCGATTGCCGCGCTGCTAAGCGGCTCGAAGGACTTTATTACTTGTCCCGTTGCTGGATTGATTGTGGCGATCGCCATGGTTGGCCTCCCCAACGCTACCTGGCCCAGATGCGTGGGCCGTTCGGAAGGATTCGACTCAAAGAATCCTAATTGGTCCTACCAGTATACCCAACCACGCTCTCTCTGTACAGCCTAAGCATCGATATTTCTGATTCATAGAATTTAATCGTTGACACCCCTCCCCGCAAAGTGGTACAGGGGTCCTACCTTTTTACGGTGGACCTGGCTTTGCTGCCCATTTCGGCTTTCGGGACGTGCCTGCCCAAGCCTCGGCAACTAGCTCAGACACCGAGGAGCCCGCCGCCGGGGCCAGGTGCCCGCCGGGCCCAATCCAAGGAGCCATGAATGAAAGCAAAGAAGTCCGCGCGTCCGCCTCAAGCGCAATCCGACGCCAAGCAAGATTCCGGGGAGAGTCTCTTCGCCCCCTCTCGGCGCAGTTTCCTACGCACCGCGGCCGGAGCCGGGTTAGCTTTAGCCAGTTCGCCTCTCTCCGCTCTCGCCGATCACCACGGCCACCCCAGCCCCAATAGCATCTCCTACCTCGACCGCCGCATGTACATCCGCAATATGGAGGTCCTCGCCCACTTCGGGCCCGGCCAGTCGCGCCACGGCAAAATGCAGATGATGTCCGCCGGCAATCGCCGTTACATCTTTCAGCAAGGTGATGTCATCGATGTCAGCGACGTGCGCAAGCCCACCATGTTCAACAAAGGCGGCTTTGAGGGCTACCAGGTCCAAGTCGCTTACAACAAGAATCTCAAGAAGTGGATCCTCATGACCGGCGCAGGGACGCCAATCACCGATTCCACTCCCGAAGCGCCCATGGGCAAGTATGACGATCCTCATCTCGACGACAAGCGCAAAAACTTCAAAGGTTTGCGCGGCGTTCGCTTTTATGACGCCACTGACCCCGCCAAGATCGTGAAACTTTCGGAATTCAGCACCGGTGCCACTGGCCAGGGCACCCATCGCAACTATTACGACGGCGGCAAGTACGCTTATCTCGACACGGCCCCGGACGAAACCTTTATCCACCAGCCGTCCTACTTCCGTGAGTTGGTCAACGGCAACATGATCGTCGACGCCTCCGATCCGGCCAGCGCCAAGGAAGTCTCGATGTGGTGGGTTCCCGGCTCCCGCAAAGGAGAAGAAGCCGAATACAACAAGTGGATCTGGTCTAAGCTCGTTCCTCCCAAAGTCGTCGCTGATCAAACTCCTTTCGCCGGCCTCCACGGTCCCGTCTATGTGCCCAAAAAACTAGAAGACGGCGGCAACCGTGGCTACGGCGCTTTCGGCTGCAACGGCTTCATCATCCTCGATCTTTCCGACCCCCTGCATCAAAAAGAAATCGGCCGCTTCGAACCTCCGGCGCAATATTCCGGCATGGGCATCGCTTTCCACACCATCTATTGCGGCATCCTTGATCGCGGCTTCGTCATCACCAACGGGGAAACCACCAATTCCGATTGCAATCAGATCTATTTGCCGAACTGGGTGATCGACATCCGCGACGAATCTCACCCCGTGCCGGTCGCACAGCTCCCCCGGCCGGTTCCTCCGCCGGAAGCGCCCTACCGCGATTTCTGCTTCAAGCGCGGACGCTTCGGCGCACACAATCCGCCGCACCTGAAAGCGCCCGGAAAGCCTCGCCAGGAATTCATCGCCTATTCCTATTTCATCGCCGGCCTTCGCTGCTACGATATCGGCGACCTCTACAAGCCCGAGGAAGTGGCGTACTTCGTCCCACCCCAAGGCGGAGACCTCAAAAAATTCGGCAGCTACGACCGCACCGTCGACAACATCTTCATCGAATGGGACCGCAACATCCTCTGGACCGCCACGGACACCGGCCTCTACGCTCTGAGTTGTCCAAACCTGGGTAAACCGATCCTCGACCCCATGCCAGTGACAGAATGGTCGCTCGACAAACTCAACGAAGGCGCGCCTTGATTCCGGTCGCCAGGAGAATGCCCATGAAACCCTTCATTTCTTTAAAATTGAGCATTGCTGTGTGCGCCCTCCTGCTTTGCGGCGGAGCGCACGCGCAGACCACTCCGCCCCAACAGATTCACGTTCTCACGTTGTTGGGGCGCCCGGTCCAATTTGTCGTCGCTGACAAGCAAGGCCTCTTCGCCAAATACGGCATTGAAGTCGTCAACGACAACAAGAAAAACTCCGACGAATTGCGCGCCGACCTCGCCGCCGGAAAGGGTGACGTTGCTTACCTCGCGGTCGACAACGCAGTGGCCATGGTCGAACTCGCCCACCAGGACGTAGTCATCGTCATGGGCGGCGAAGGCTCACAGAACGAGCTGATTGCCCAGCCGAACATCAAGTCAATTGCGGATTTGCGCGGGAAAACCCTCATCGTGGACGCGCCGAACACAGCCTACGCTTTGCAAATGAAGAAAATCCTTTTGCTGAACGGCTTGACCGCCGGCAAAGACTACGAGATCAAGCCCTTCGGCGCCACGCCGCAGCGCCTCGTCGCCATGCGCGAGCAAAAGGATTTTGCCGGGTCCATGCTCGGGCCGCCGGTTTCGCTGGTAGCCAAGCGCGAAGGCTTCGTGAGTCTCGGCTCGGTCCAGCAGCTCATCGGGCCTTATCAGGCCGCAGGTTTCTTCACCCAGCGGGCATGGGCAAAGGATCACCGCGAACTGCTCATCGCATTTCTTTCCGCCTGCATCGAAGCCCAGCGCTGGCTTCTTAACCCGGCCAACAAGCAGCAAGTCATCGATCTGCTCGCCACCCAATATCATCTCGCCCCGGAAATCGCTGCCGAAGACTACGACATCAGCATGACGCATCCCGGAGGCTTCGCCAAAGCCGCGCAGTTCGACCTCCGCGGATTCGAAAACGTTTTGAAGCTGCGTGCGGAAGTTGAAGGCCAGTGGGGTGGCCATCCGCCTTCACCGGACAAATATTACGACCCGTCGTATTACCAGGCGGCGCTCACGAAAGCAAAGTAAACACCATGAGGAGAACTCTTTTGCGACAAAGTTTCCTATGTTTGGTCACAGGTTTGATTTGGTTAGCACTGACGCCGGGTTCCCATGCTCAGCAGCAAAAAGAACGCACGCTGGATGAAGTTAAAGCGGAAGCCATCAAGCGCGCCGAAAACGGCATGTACCCGCTCATTGGTTTGAATCCCGCCGACGTCCGCGAAGCCTTCGCCAACATCAAGACAACCGACAACGACGAATGGGCGGTCGCATTCAGCGCAGTCGCCGATCGCTACTTCGCGGAAGGGAATTCCCTGTTGTCCAGCAATCCCGCGAAGGCCGACGCGGATTTCGTCCGCGCCTGGCGCCTCTATTCCTTCGGGCGCTGGCCCGTCCCTGCCTCTCCCGGCAAAAAGCGCGCCTACGCCAAAGCGCTGGAAGCATTCCTGGCACACGCGAAAATGATGGATCCACCTCTCGAAGTGGTCCACTTTCCGTTCGAAGGCTCGGAAATCGTGGGCTACCTGCGCCTACCCAAGAATCCCAAAGGCCCTGTGCCTGTCGTCATCGCCATCAGCGGCCTCGACAGCCGCAAAGAAGACCTCACCGAAAATTTTGGCGTGGTCCTGACTTCGGGCATCGGCTACATCGGCGTAGACTCGCCTGGCACCGGCCAGGCTCCCATCAAGGCCAGCGAAACCGCCGACCGCATGTTTTCCAGAGTGATCGACTACCTGCAAACGCGCCCCGAAGTGGACAAGACCCGCATCGGCGTGGACGGCCAAAGCTTCGGCGCTTACTGGGCCACCAAACTTTCCATCGTCGAACACGCCCGCCTCAAAGCAGTCGTCGCGCAGTCGCCGCCGGTTGACGCCACATTCGAGAAAAATTTCGTCCTGCAAAAAACACTCGGCAACCGCGAATATCTTTTCGGGCTCGGCCCCGCGCTGATGTCCATTTTCGAAGGGGCAAACAAAATTGAAGATCTGGGCGAGATACTTCCGAAACTCTCGCTCGTAAACCAACATTTATTGGGAAAGCCGACGACCTCGATGCTCATCATTGCCGGCGCGCTGGATACCCAGGTTCCGATTTCCGATGCCTACCTGCTCTTGAGCAGCGGCGACGTGCCGAAAGAAGCCTGGATCAATCCGCAAGGCGGCCACCTCGGTCGCCAGGTGAAAATCTGGCCGGACCCCGTCATCTTCCGCAAAATCCTGGTTCCATGGCTGGTCCGCAACCTAGAGATCCAACCGCCAATGTAGCGGCCGCCTTCTGAGGCGGGCGCCTTTCTGATCCGGCCGCCTCATCTTATCAGGCCCAGCTGTATCCATGTTTCGCGAGTGGCAGCGACCGTATCCGCTTCCCCGTTGCCGCAAAAATCGCGTTGCACACCGCCGGAAGCACGGGAGGCAGCGCCGGTTCGCCCAGTCCCGTCGGCGGATTATCCGTGCGAAGAAAATGCACCTCAATCTCCCGCGGCAATTGATTCATGCGCATCGGTGTGTACTCGTGAAAATTACTTTGCACCGCGCGTCCCCGCTCGATCGTGATTTCATAGCTCATCACCGAACTCAGGCCCTCCAGCACCGCTCCACGCACCTGATTATCCGCGTTGCTGGGATTAATGATCTGGCTGCCGATATCGCCGGCCACCCAAACCTTGTTCACTCTCACGGCATTCTTCGCGTCAACGCTCAACTCCACGACCTCCGCAAAATATCCGCGATGCGAAAACTGAAACGCCACGCCCATCCCAGTGCCCTTCGGCAAAGTCCGTTTGCCCCACCCCGATTTTTCCGCCACCAGCCGTACCACTCCCTGCATTCGCGAACCGTCCATATTGCTGGAAAGTGGATCCGGCTTTATATCGGGTGTTGTGATGCGCGCCAGGCCCAGCAACCCCAGCCGGAATTCCACCGGATCTTTTCCAGCCGCATGCGCAAGCTCATCGGTAAACGATTGGAACACCCACGAGAAAGCATTGCTCCGCGGCGCGCGCAGCGCATACGTGGGCACGCCCAGCGGCATCAGCGACGCCCCAAAATGAAAATTCGGCAAAAACGTTCCCGGGAACTCATTGCCGGGAATATTCGCCGAAGGAGCGAATTGCTCCCCTTCGCCAAATGTCACAAAATGATTTTTCCAGGCCACCACTTTTCCCGAAGCGTCCAATCCGCCTTTCAGGAAATGAAATCCCGCCGGACGATAGTGATCGTGGTGAAAATCGTCCTCGCGCGTCCACAACAGCTTCACCGGAACGCCCGCTTGTTTGGCAATCGCCGCCGCCTCCAGCATGTAATCGTTCGTCAGCCGGCGGCCGAATCCCCCACCCGCGCGTTTCATATGAACAATAATGTCGTCGTGCGGAATTCCCAGAACCTTCGCCACCTGCAAACGGCCAGCCTCCGGCGTTTGGCTCGGTGACCAGAATTCCAGCTTCCCATCATGAAAATGCGCCAGGCAGTTTTCGGGTTCCATCGGCGCATGCGCCAGAAACGGGTACTCATACGCCGCTTCTACGACCTTTGCCGCCGATTGCAACTCCTTCTCCGCGTCTCCATCCTTGCGCAGCATCACGGTCGGCGCCTGTTTCGAAAGTTCCAGTGCCCGCCGCGCGAATCCCTCGCTGCTCTGCTGGGCGGTGGCTCCCTCGTCCCACTTGAGCTGCAATTTCTTGCGTGCGCTGTTCGCCTGCCACCAGTTATCCGCAAGAATCGCCACGCCCGCATGCAATCCCAAAAGCTCCGAAGTTCCCTCCACCACGAACGCCTGCTTCACGCCCGGCAGTGATTTGATTTCGTCCACATTGGCGCTGACGATTTTCCCCGCGAACACGGGGCATTTCTCATACACGGCCCACAACATTCCCGGCACGCGAAAATCAATGCTGTAAATCGGTTTTCCCGCCACGATCGACGGAACATCCACGCCCATCGCCGGTTTGCCGATGATTTTGTAATTCTTCGGATCCTTCAGCGTCACGCTCTTCAAATCCGGCACCGCCTGTGTCGCGGCCTTTGCCGCAAGCGCGCCGTAACCAAGCGTCCGTTTCGAGTCCGAGTGAATCACGTGCCCCGAAGACGTCTCGCATTCCGATTCCGGCACCGACCAGCTTTGCGCCGCCGCCGCAACAAACATCTGCCGGCACGCCGCGCCCACCCGCCGCAACGGGTCCCAGTTGATCGGCGTGGCCGTGCTCCCTCCGGCCCGCTGCACCCCATACTTCGTTTCGTCCAGGTCAGCCTGCTCGATGCGCACGTCTTTCCAATCTACATCGAACTCTTCCGCGATAATCATCGGCAAATGCGTTTTCACGCCCTGCCCAACCTCCGGATTCTTCGCCGTGATCGTCACAATCCCATCCGCCGCCACGCGAATGAACGCGGTAGGAATAAATACCGGTGCAGGCGCTTGCGCCGCAGTGGATTGCCCCGCCAACGCGTTCGCGAGGCCCGGCAAGTGGCACGCCAGCAAAAATCCGCCGCCGCTAACGGCGGAGACTCTCAAAAATGTTCGTCGATCAATCGCAGTGGTGGGCATCAATCCCCCAGGTAAACGAAAATGTGAGTCGCTCACAGGTACCAAGCGGCTCCCGACAGTGTAACGTCTTTCAGGCCTAATTCGTTTCAGAGTTCTCCGGCCGCTTCTCCATCACCCGGCGCATATTCTCCACATCCAGTTCCCCTTGCCAGCGGCTCACCACCAGCGTTGCAACTCCATTTCCCACCACATTGGTTAACGCGCGGCACTCGCTCATGAATTTCTCAATCCCCACCAGCAGCGCCAATGACTGCACCGGAATCGACGGCACCGCAGCCAGGATCGCCGCCAGCGTCACAAATCCCGTCCCCGTCACGCCCGATCCGCCCTTCGACGCCACCAGCGCAAACAACAAAATTCCGCTCACTTGCCCCAACGAGAGATGCGTATTGGTCGCCTGCGCCAGAAACAGCGCCGCCAGTGTCAAATAAATATTCGTCCCGTCGGTGTTGAAGACGTACCCCGTCGGAAAAACCAGCCCAACCACCGATCGCGATGCTCCCAACGCTTCCAGCTTGCGCATCATGTCCGGCAGCACCGTTTCCGAAGAACTCGTTCCCAGCACGATCAGCAATTCATCCTTTATATAAGCCAGAAACCGGAAAATCGAAAATCCCGCCAGCCGGGCAATGATTCCGAGCACCACCACCACAAACAAAAAGCTCGACAAGTAAAACGTACCCATCAACTTCAGCAGGTTCGTCAGTGACGCCACCCCATAACTCCCCACCGTGAACGCCATTCCCCCCAGCGCCCCAAGCGGCGCGGCGCGCACCACGATCCGCACAATTCCGAACACCACCTTATTCGCCACTTCAATCGCACCCAGCGCCCGCTTTCCTACCTCGCCCAAATTCGCAATCGCGAATCCCGTCAGGATCGAAATCAACAGCACCTGCGGCACTTCGCCGTCGGCCAGCGCGCCAATAAATGTCCGCGGAATAAAACCCAGCAGGAAGGGAATGAAGCCAGTCTCTTTTGCGCGCCCCACAAACACAGCCGCCGCCTTCGGATCCAGCGCCGCGGCATCAATATTCAGCCCGGCCCCCGGATGAAAAACCACCGCAACCGCAATTCCTATGATCAGCGCCAGCGTCGAAACCACTTCAAAATAAATCAGCGTCTTCACGCCCAGCGTGCCGACCCTTTTCAGGTCGCTCATCGACGCGACCCCCTGCACAATCACGCAGAAGATCACCGGCGCGATCATCATCCGGATCAGCGACACAAACGCGTCGCCCAGCGGTTTCATCGCCATCCCGGTCTTCGGAAAAAATCCCCCGATCCCGCAGCCGATCAGCACCGCAATCAGCACTTGCACGTAGAGAATCGTGTACCAGGGCCGGGCTTTTCGCGTCGATTCTGCTTTCGCCACTCGGTGTTCTCCGGGCCGCAAATTCAAGCGTGCCGTCTACGCAATTTCGTTTTGTTTCAAGTCACCACATCCCGCGGCGCTTCATTCCCGCTGAACACGCGCTCAATGTTCCGCCACGCCGCCCGGCAAAGAAACGCCGTCGACTGCCGCGTCACCCCCGCAATGTGCGGCGTAAACAAAATGCGATGCGCCGCTTCGCCCTTCAACGTGAACAGGGGATTGTCTACTGCTGGCGGTTCCGTGGAATAAACATCCACCGCCGCGCCGCCCAGCCGTCCGCCTTGCAGCGCTTCCGTAAGCGCCATTTCATCCACTACTCCTCCGCGCGAACCCTGAACCAAAATCGCCTCGGGTTTCATCATCGCAAGCTCGCGAGCTCCGATGAGTCCGGTAGTTTGCGCCACCAAAGGCACATGCAAGCTGACCGCGTCCGCTGTTTGTAGCAGTTCGTCGAGAGAGCAAGACTTCGCGCCAAGCGCTTCGCCAGCGCGAGGGTCGCGGGGTGCCGGATCGTGGTAGAGAATCAAGCAGCCTCGCTTATGAAACGCGGAGGCCACCGCGACCCCGATGATTCCAAATCCCACGATCCCCACTGTCAGGCCGTCAAGCCCATGCAGGCTGTCGGCAATCATGCGCGCGCGAAAACCGAGGTAGTTGCCTTTTCGAATTTCCGTGTCCGCCCACAAAAATCTCCGCAGCAGGATGCTCGCCGCAGTCACGGCGTATTCCGCCACCGCCTCGTTGCTCCCACCCGGAACATTGGCCACGGCAATCCCGCGTTGCCTCAGAAAGGTCAAATCCAGCCGGTCCAGCCCCGCTCCCGTCACCTGGACAAATTTCACGCTCGTGTTTTCGAATAGTGCTGCCGGCAGTTTGGCTCCAACCGCGGGAATCACCAATGCCCGCGCCTGCTTCATCAACTCCACTACATCCGAATCAGTCGGAGCCCGGTAAACGACCTGCAGCGACTCAGGCGGCAACGCGCCCACTCGCTGGAAATCCGCTTCAGGGCGCAGGCACAGCACGTCGATGCTCATGATTTCTTTGGCGTCCTGGAAGAAACGCCGGGTTCCTGCGTGGCAACGGTGATGTCTGCAACGGGGAAGAAGCACAGCAGAACCAACGGCTCGCTGCCCGTATTCCGCGTGACGTGCTTCTCTCCCGGAGGCATCAGCAGCGTGTCGCCGGGTCTCATCTCGTATTCGCCGCTATCCGCGAAAGTAGTGCCTCGCCCCGAAAGCGTGTAAATGCATTCCTCAAACTCCGAATGATGGTGCGCGGCCCGAACTGCATCCCCGGGCTGCACCACCGGAATCTCCACCAGCCGCAGCGTCAACCCACGCGCCCCGCGTTCGCCCGAAACAATTTCTTCCGCCTTGCGCCCCGGGAGCCCAAGCTGCTTCGCCTCGCCGTGTCTGTACAGCCGGGCCATCAGCGCACCTTGCCGACTTGCCGGAGTTCCGCCGTCCCGCCCTGTATCTTATCCAGCTCCTTGAAAATTTCCGCAGACTGCGTGGCAATCGAATCCGCAACGCTGTTCAGCATCTTCTCGGCCTTTTCCACCGTAGCGTGTTGCGGGCTGCCGTACCATCCGGTAGGCGCGATCGAACGAACATCCGTCAGAACAGGCTGGTAACTCCGCGTCCGCCGCAGCGCATCCACCTTGTGCCCATGCGCGTGGTCCGATGAATAATCGATGCGGTCCAGGTGCACCAGATCCGGGCGATAAGCCAGCACCGCCAGCGCTTCAATCTCGCCGCCGTGCGTCAACCCGCCGCATTCCTTGCCGAACATGTCTTCCGCAACGAAACACGCCTGCACTGTCAGCACCGTCATCCCGTGTTCGCGATGCAGCAGGTCCGCCGCAACTCCCAGCGGTGGAATGTTTAGCTCATGCCAGTTCAAAATCAAAAGGTACTTCGCGCCATGCTGCGCCACGGACGCGCAAGTCTCTTTCACCACGTTCATGTAAGTATCAGGCGACAGCGTGATCGTCCCTTCAAACGGCATGTGCAATGGAGTCACGCCCAACGGGCCGCCGGGAAGCACCAGCCCGTCCATCCGTTCCGCCACCGCGTGCGCAATCACATTCGAAGCAAAAATATCCGTCCCTGTCGGCAGATGCGGCCCGTGCTGCTCCACGCTTCCCTGCGGCAGAATCACCAGCGGATTCTTCTTTAATTGCGCCGCAATCTCCGGCTGCGTCAGATCCACAAAATACCGGCTGGCAAGCATCGGCCCTCCTGTCACTCCGTCACCCGGCTCTGCGCGTCCTTCAATATGCTTGCGATCGGCACGCACTGCCCGTTCTGCTCTAGCGACTTCAGCGCGGCATAGACCATCGCCACCGCCACATTGCCGTTCTTCGCGCTCAATTCATTCGCTTTTCCCGTCCGGCAGCTCTCCGCGAACATTTCCAGCTCCGCGCGAAACATATCGCTTTCCGGCACCTTCAGCTCTTCGCGCTTCGCGTAACCATCGATCCCGCGCTGAATATAAAGCGTGGATTTCTTGTGCAACTGGTCCGGCGCGTCCCAGGTATCGAAATCAATTTCGTAATGCATCAGCCCTTTCGACCCGAACACCCGCACCGAAAAAATACCGGGCGATGTCCAGCACGAGCCTACGTATCCGATTTTCCCGTCCGCGAATTTCAGCAAGGTCATGGACTGGTCGTCTACTTCGGCCCCCACAGGAGAAAGTTTCGAAGCCATTCCGCTCGCTTCCACCACTTCGCCGCCCAGGTAGTGCAGCACATCAAACTGGTGAATCGCCAGCTGCGAGAGCGGCCCCCCCGGAGCCTTGTCCTTATACCAGCGCCACGTCTTGGGCGTCAGCTCCAGCGCGCGATTGTTCGAAAAATTCGCCTCCATGAATGCCACTCTTCCAAGTTCCCCTGCATCGATCGCTTCCCTGATTTTCCGGATCCCGGCCATCAAGCGCGCGCTGTGTCCCACCGTAACCGTGATTCCGTATTTCTTTTCCAGCGCCGCAATTTGCAACCCTTCCACCAGCGAACTGGCGATCGGCTTCTCTGTGTACACATGTTTTTTCGCCTTCGCCACTTGCGCAGCCATCGGAAGATGCTGTTCATTCGGCACCGTCAGAATCACGCCTTCGATCGACGGGTCGCCGAGGATTGCCTCCATCGTAGGAGCGGCGGGAACACCAATCTCCGCTTGAAACGCCTCGCGTTTTTCGACAGAGCGGCTGTAGCCGGCAACAATTTTCAATTTTTCCGATTTGGCCGAAGCGCGGGTCAATACCTTCGCCCATCGTCCAAGGCCCACGATGGCGAGCTTAACGGGAGAAGAAGTCACAAGGTCCTCGAAGGAAAGAATAGAGTTGCAGAAAACATAATATCATAGTACCGTATTACGAGAATATGCCAAAGTCAAGTCCTTTACTTCGTTCCTCTTCCGTTCTCGCGGCCATCTCCAAATCCGCCGCGCCCCTCCGTCGCCAGGTCCTCGACGAACTTCGCCAGTCCATCATCGCCGGCCGCCTCAATCCCGGCGAGCGCCTTATCGAGCGTGAACTGATCGCCATGATGGGCGTTTCCCGCACCGTCATTCGCGAAGCCCTGCGGCAGCTTGAATCCGAAGGCCTCGTGGCAATCGTACCCAACAAAGGACCAATAGTGCGCACGCTCACCGTCGAAGAAGCGCGCGACATTTACGCCATCCGCGCCGTCCTGGAAGGATTGGCGGCGCGCCTGTTTGTAGAGCAGACCGACGACGCGCAAATCGCTCGTTTGGAGCAAGCCCTTTCCGTCGTCGAAAAAGCCTACGACTCCGGCGTCGCGGAGTCCATGCTCGAAACGAAAAACAATTTCTACGAAGTGCTCTTCGAAGGTGCGAAGAGCGAAACCCTCTCCTCCATGCTCGCCATCCTGCACGGCCGAATCTGGCGCTGGCGCGGGCTGGGCTTGACGCACCCCAACCGTTCGCCCCACCGGGATCGCCAGAGCTTGAAAAATCTTCGCGCGCTTCTTCAGGCGATCCGCGCCCGAGACGCCGCGTTGGCCGAAAAAATCCTTCGCGACGAAGTAAGCAAGGCCGCCGACGAGGTCCATCGCCTTTTGAAAGATGCGTCCAACCCGGCGCAGGTAGATAAACCGGCAGTCAGTTAATCTTTTAATTCTTCGTATAGCCGAGGTAAGAAAAGATGGCGACTCATTTCATCGTTCACGACAAAGCCGACACCGTCGGCGTGATGGTGGTCGAAAATGCCCAGGCCGGCCAGGAGTTGACCGGCTGGATCATGGAGACGGACGAAACCATCGCAATCAAGGCGCTCGACGCGGTTCCGCTCGGCCACAAAATCGCCCTGAACGAAATCAAATCCGGCGACACCGTTCTCAAATACGGCCACGACGTTGGCCGCGCGCTCGCGCCGATCGGCAAAGGCAATCACGTGCACGTTCACAACATGAAGACCAAGAGGTGGTAACGATGGGACGCTATCAGTTTTTTGGGTACCGGCGGGAAAACGGGCGCGTAGGCATTCGCAATCACGTGGTGATTCTGCCGCTCGATGATCTATCCAACGCAGCGGCCGAAGCGGTTGCCAACAACATCAAGGGCACTCTCGCTCTTCCGCACGCCTACGGCCGCCTGCAATTCGGCGAAGACCTCGAACTCCACTTCCGCACCCTGATCGGCACCGGTTCCAATCCCAACGTCGCCGCCTGCGTGGTCATCGGCATCGAGCCGGGCTGGACAGGCCGCATCGTGGACGGCATCGCCAAAACCGGCAAGCCCGTCGCCGGCTTCTCCATCGAAGGCAACGGCGACATCACCACCATCGCCAACGCTTCCCGCAAAGCGCGCGAATTTGTCCAGTGGGCCAGCGAAAAGCAGCGCGAAGCCTGCTCCATCGAAGAACTCTTCGTCTCCACAAAGTGCGGCGAGAGCGACACCACTTCCGGCCTCGGTTCCTGCCCGACGGTCGGCAATCTGATCGACAAGGTCGATCCCCTCGGTGCTACAACCTGCTTCGGCGAAACCTCCGAGCTCACGGGCGCCGAACTTGTCTGTGCCAGCCGCGCCGCCACCAAAGAAATCGGCGAGAAATTCATGCAGGTCTTCCGCACCTACCAGGAAGTGATCGAGCGGCACAAGACCAGCGACCTATCCGAGTCGCAACCCACGAAGGGAAATATCGCGGGCGGCCTGACAACCATCGAGGAAAAGGCCTTCGGTAATTTCCAGAAAATCGGCAAGAAGGCGAAGTTCATCGACGTCCTCAAGCCTGCCGAAGCGCCTGCGAAGGGGCCCGGACTCTACTATATGGACACTTCTTCGGCCGCCGCGGAATGCGTCACCCTGCAAGCCGCCGCAGGTTTCGTCGTCCATCTTTTTCCTACAGGGCAGGGCAACGTAATCGGCAATCCCATCGAACCCGTCATCAAGCTCACCGCGAATCCAAAAACGGCCCGCACCATGAGCGAGCACATCGATCTGGACGTTTCTGGAATCCTACGGCGCGAGATGACCATGGACCAGGCCGGCGATCAATTGATCGAAATCATGCTGCGCACCTGCAACGGTCGCCTGACCTGCGCCGAAGCCCTCGGCCACCGCGAATTTGTGATGACCAAGCTCTACCAGAGCGCGTAAGCGTTATTTCTTGCAATCATCGGTGGGCGGGTCGATTGTAAGGGCACGACACTGTCGTGCCCTCTTTCTTATTCGATCTGCGTATTGAAGCTGAAGAGCATTTGCCAGCGCCCGTCGCGTTTCACCCACATGCGCGTATTGAAATAGGATTTCCCGCCGGGGCGCTGCTCGTGTGCGACCATCATCACCGTTTCGCCAAAATCAAACATCTCGGCCGCCAGTAATTCCTGAGGGGCGGCGCGTGTCCCAGTTGTTTTCTGTTTGTTGATTTGGGCGAGCCGGTCCGCTTTGTTGTACGGCCGGTCGTGAAACGTGTCCGTGGCGGTAAATTCGTCGGCAATCAGCGGCGCGTAGGCGTCAGCATCGCTCTCCGCCATCGCGCGCATCACACCCTGCCAGGAAGCGATAGCTTCTTTCTCGTTTGCGGTCTGTGGCTGAAAGGGAATTGTCTTGCATGGATTCACGCATTCCGCGGAAGTCTTTCCGGCGGGCGGTTCCGATTTTTCCACTTGCAACACTTCCTGGTAGAGCATCGCGCGCCATCCGGCCGCGCGCTTTACCCACACCCGCAGAACATTCATTTTGACGCGATTCGCGCGCACCACGGCCGTTTCGCCATAAGTGCGCGGCGCCACTTCGACATTGGCCACGGCCGGAAGTTTTTCCAGCACTTCTGCGCGCGTCAGGCGGTGTCCAGTGGCGTCAATCCAGATCAGATCGGCGTCGAGCAGTTTCGCCGCGCCTGCTTTGTCCTTGTTTTCAAAGGCGTGGACAAACGAGCGATCGGCAAGAAGCGGTGAAGAATCTTGCTGCGCGCCAGCCGGGAAAGCAAAAATGGAAAGCGCAAGGAGCAGAAAAAATGCCGGCGCGCCGGCATTTGCACAAAACTTAAAGAATGGCGCACGAGAAGTGCCCCAGGTAAAGCGTTCATCGTTGATCATTTCGGCCCCTTCGAATGCCGTTTCCATTGATGCACTACTTCGGCGTCCCCGCCTGAATCGTTGTCTGGTAGCTGATGGACATGATCCACTTCCCGTCCCGCTTGATCCACAGCCGGCTCACATGAATCGGCTTGCCTGAATACGGCTGGTGCAGGCAAGTCATGATCACGGCGTCGCCGAAATCAAACATCTTCGCGCTCACCAGCGGAGCCGGAGCGGAGCCAACTCCGCTCGCCTTCTGCTTGTTCAGAGTCTCGATGCGCCCGGCCTTCGAAATCACGTGATCGCTGTTCGAGCTGATCTGCACAAACTCATCGGCGATGTGCGGCGCCCACGCCTCGCCATCGTGCGCGGTGACCCCGGTTTCCAGCGCCTGCCACGAAGCAATGATCGCCTGCTCCGCCTCATTGGCGGGCTTGAACGGAACCATCTTGCAAGGGTTCTCGCAATCCTTCACTCCGGATCCGGCGGTAGTGGAAGGCTGCTCGAGCTGCTTCACTTCGTGATACATCAGCAGCCGCCAACCCTCGGGCCGCTGAATCCACAAGCGCAAAATGTGAACCTTGCCGCGGCTCGCATTCACGGCGCCGACTTGTCCGTAAGTGCGCTCGCTCACCTCTACCCCACTCTCATCGCCCAGCGCGTCTTTCGGAACGGCGTGCAGCACTTCGCCGGCCGCAAGCGTTTTCCCGTCGGAGTCCGTCCATGTAAATTCGCTATCCAACATCTTCCCAAGCGCCGCGGCATCCGCCTTCGCAGCGGCCTGCACGAACTGGCGATCGGCCTGCATCACCGCCGGATCGCCTTCAGCGGCAAAAGTGTTCGGCGCGATGATTGAAAACAACAGGCCGTACGAGAAAAGAGCAACAGCAACAGAACGTAGGAGCTTTGCGCGCATTCTGAATGGGTCCTTTCGATTATCATTTCGAAATTTGCTTGCAGAAGTTCTACAGATAAAGAAGGGGCCGGAACGAATCCGGCCCCGGTTGCAATTCGGACCTTGTCTACGACCTAGAAGAGGAACTTCAGTCCGAACTGGATAGCGCGCGCTCCGCCGGAACCGAGCACCGGGTTTGCTGACGCCACGTCGGGAGTAGCACAACCGCAGCCGAATGGGCCAGCGGAAGGATCAGCCGTCGCGCCGACGCCTTGGCCCGTGGCCCCGCCGAACGGATTCGCAAAGTTGGGATGGTTGGTTAGGTTGAACATCTCGGCGCGGAATTGCGTCGTGAACCTTTCGCCGAATTTCCAACTCTTGGAAACCGAAAAATCCAAGTTATGGAAGCCGGAGTCGCGGAAAATGTTGCGGCCGGAGTTGCCAAAGGTGCCTAACGCTGGTGCAACCAGCGCGGACTTCCCATTAAAGCTCGCATAGCAGCCGGCAGCGCCCCCGTGGGCTACGCAATCTGCATAGAGTGGGGCCGATTGAGCAGCGGTCATAAATACCGTACCGGAGGGAGCCGTGTATTTGCAGCCTTTGTTACCCGAACCAGTGCAGAAAGGTATAGATTTGTCGCCTCGCGATTGGAAGTCCGCTGGATTACCAAAGAAATTCCAACGATCGGCAAGCTCGCCGGTACCGCTGAAGTCGTTACTGGCGTCAAATGCTTGCCACGGCTGGCCACTCTGCAGCGTCAAGATGCCATTCACCTGCCAGCCTTCCAGCATCTGCGCATAGCCCTTTTTGCTGGGGAGGGCATAGGTGAGCGAGAGAGTGAAGCGATGCCGGATGTCAAAATCGCTGTTCCCGTATTCGCCCTGCGGATTGGCGCTGTCTTTGGGCAAATACTGGTTCCAGTTGTAAGACTGATTGTCTATCGCGTGGGAAAATGTATAGCCTGCGACAAAATCCAGGCCGTGGTAATTGCGGCCTGTGAGTGTGGCCTGCAGGCCGTTGTAGTTCGACCTGTAAATGTTGGAGTAGTAGTTGATGAATCCCAAATAGGGATACTTCCCGTTCGCGGTGAAAGGCCGCGCAGCTACCTCCGCAGCGGAGTCGACCTTACCAGCAAGAATCGCTGCGGGTGTCCAACCCGAACCAACCGCCGGCTGGTTAATGTCCTGAATACCCGTTAGCCTGGAACCGTGATTGCCAACGTAAGCGGCGTCCAAGGTGACTTTGCCCGAGAAGGCGTGCTGAACACCCACGGTCCAGGTGGTGACGTAAGGAGTCTTGTAATTGCGGTCCATGGCAAAGATATCGCAGGGGCCAGCGTCGGTTACAGTGCCTACCGTCTTACCATCACCACAGGCAACCTGAGACACCAGGTTGGCAGGATAGATCGACGCGCCACCCACCGAGGAACCATTCCAATTGAGTTGCGAGGCGTTAAGGGTGATGCCAGAGGCGACGATGTTGCCAATACCCGGTGTGCTCACTCCATTGACTTGAATCACGGCACCTGTCGGAACGACGTTTGCTCCCAGGGTGACGGTGTTATTGGTGTTCTGTTGGGAGAGGAAGGTGCTCATGGAAAGCAAGTCGTAGACGATACTGGCGCCAGCTCGTACGACAGTGGTTCCATTGCCGGTGACGTCCCAGGCGACACCGACGCGCGGAGCAAAGTTCGTGGCATCTTTGTTGTAGAGTGAGCCGATATTCTTGCCCACTTGCTCCAGCCCTACCGAAGGCTGAAAGTTTCCAAGTTGATTGTTCGAATCGCTCGGAACGCCCTGCAGTTCATAGCGCAGCCCCAGGTTCAGGGTCACACGCTTGGAAACGCGCCAATCGTCTTGGAGGAACCCGGCGAACAGGTTTTGGGTCATGTGGCGGACGGGGTTTCCGGCCAGGATGCCGGTATTGCCTACTGCACCGGCCAAAAAGGATTCGAGTGAACTCGAACCTGTGAAGGCATTGCCCGCGCTAAATACGGGACGTCCCCTGGCTCCGCGGTAGGTACCCTGATTCACTTTATCGATGCGAAATTCGCCGCCAAACTTCAAGGCGTGTTTCCCCCGCAAATTCGATACCTGGTCCACAAAATCGTAGACGTTGTCGGGTCCCACCAACTTGGGGAAGTTATGAAAACCACCCAGCTCGGTGAAGCCGTCAATTCTGACGTTTGGCAGTCCGCCGACAGTGGCAACCACTGAAGCCGGGAGACCAGTGTTGAGCTGATACGCGATGCCCACGTTGGCGGGGACGATGGTGAGGTGATAGCGCGTATAGCCGATCCTCAAGTCGTTAGCCCATTGCGCGCTCGGTGTCCAGGCATAGTGTCCGGCGACAGCTTGCGCCCGCGAATGAATCACTGTTCCATACGTGGGGAGTAGCTCCGGCGCGTCCTCTGCGGTGATGTTGTCATTGCCAAAGAAATAAGAGCCACTCAACGTATTTCGTTCGTTAATGTGATAATCCACTTTTCCAAGAGCGTTCCTGGAGGAATCTGTGTCAGGAAAACCTCCGGTAATGTTCGCGGCACCCGTCGCATTCGGTCCGTACAAACCACCGGTGCAAGATGTGTAGGGCGCGGTGATGTTTGCCGGGCAGCCAAGAATGTAGAGGCTCTGGGAACTGAAGGGGATTTTGTTGGCAGCAAGCCCCGCAAGTGCGTCCGGAATGCTGACGGACGGGTCCGGGCCCCCGGCCGCGGTGACGGTCGTCGGGGAGTTGACTCCAATGGAATTGCCCACCGTGTAATTTCGATTTTCAAAACCACCAAACCAGAAGAGTTTATCCTTGATGATGCGCCCGCCCGCAGTGGCTCCGTACTGCTCCAGTTCGACGGGGGTCTTTGGCGTTCCTACGGGGTTGAAGTAGTTGCGCGCATCGAACGAATCCGAACGCCCAAACGCATAAGCGGAGCCGTGAATCTGATTGGTGCCGGACTTGAGCCCGACGCTGGTGATCGCCCCCGGCTTCCAGCCGAATTCAGCCTTGGGGTTCACCTGCGTGTTGAATTCCTGGATCGCGTCGATCGGCAAGATGGTTGCGGCATCGCCGGCGACCGCCGCTGCGTTCGTCACGCTGAATCCCATGAACGCTTCGTCGTTGCTCAGGCCGTCCACCATGTAGCTGGTGTCTTCAGGGCGAGCACCGTTGGTGGTTTGCGTCCAGGGACCGCCACCCGGATAGACCGTTGTTCCAGGGCGAAGGGTAAGGAGGTTCTGGTAATTCCGGCCGTTGAGCGGCAAGTCGTTGATGATTTGATTGCTGATCGTGCCGCCAAGGGTGGTGGAGGTCGTGTCCACCATCGGAACCTCTTCCGTGATCGTAATCGTCTCCGTTGTCGCGCCGGTCTGAAGCACCACGTCAACTCGCAAATCCTTGCCGACTTCGATTTGAATATTTTTCCGGTCGAAGACTTTGAAGCCCTTCACTTCGACTCGAACCGTGTAGGTTCCCGCCACTAGATTGATCGCGACGTACGCCCCGTCCGAATCGGTGATCAGATTCTGGGTGACCCCGCGCGCGACGTCGGTGACGGCCACCGGTGCGCCGGCAACATAGCCGCCGGACTGGTCGGTCACGGTTCCCAAGATGCGCCCGGTGTTCCCCTGAGGGAAGGCCGGAAGGGAAAGCAGAAGAACGGCAGCAATCAGACCCAAGAGTCCGAAGAACTTCCTCAATTTGACGCAATTCGACATTACACACCCCTGTAAAATCCCCTGTTCGGGAGTAGACCCCGCACAATAGGTATAGCCGCTGTACCATCATACGAAGGGGCTTGTCAACTATTTCCTTTCTCTTACTCAGCAAAATAATTCATACACGGCGAATGCGCCAACAATTCGTTCACTGGACACACCACTTAACTCCAGCAAAACACAGCTCTTGCGCGCCAACGGGATGAATTCTCGCCGGATCGGGCAGGGAATTGGTGTGAAATCCTGCCCGTCCCTGCCCGAACTCCCGGTCCGCTACAAACGGCGGGTAAATTGGTACAGATAATGGACCTGTCAGGGTCGCGCGGACCATAGGAGGTGCCTCTTCCGGAACCTAAGCCCCGAACCAGTAGATGATGATTTCTCGCAGAAAAAAACTTCAGTCCTGAACGGTGTAAATCCAGATCTCCGCGCCATGATCGGCCCGCGCCGGCACACCCAGAAAGAATCGATCGAACCCTTTCCTGCCTTTGCCAAAATAACCCGCGGTGCGCGCACCAAGTGTCGAGGGAACTTTCGCAAGTAGCTGGTAGTGATCCGCATCCGTCTGCTGAAACACGCTGATGTAGCCTTCGCCGCCCGGAATATAAATTCTTCTTCGCCCCGAATCGTAATACACATCGTCGGCATCCTGCACGCACGGAAGCTCCGCGACAGCATGGCCCGAATTCGTATCGAACACAGCAAACCGCGCGGGTTCGTGCGTAGCCACAAATAACCGGTGATCTGCCTCGTCCAGGGCCATTGGAAAGTTGTGTTCCAGCGTCATCGGCCAGCGTGTAATGATGCCGTTCTTGCGATTAATAACCGCAATCTGCTTCAAGTCCGGGAGATTCACGTAAATGTTCGGTCCGGCCGATTCCAGTTGAAAAGATTCCGGGTGTGCGCCAAGTTTGTATTCGTCCGGCAAGCGCTCGTTGGACGTCGCGTCCACCATGCCGATCGCGCCGGTCTCGTCTTCGCCGAATCCCACGTAAACCCGATGAGTGCCGGCATCGTAGCGCAGATTATCAACGTCGCCATGAAAATCAATTTCCTTCACTAAGTCGAAATTTTCGCCCGCATAGATCCGCAATTTGCCCTTGCTGCTGGCCACAAAAAGTTTCTTCGCGTCTGGGGCATAGGCCACGCCCTGCGGATTGGGAATGCCCGTAATCGTATGAGCGCGCAAGCGCGCGCTGATGTCGATTACCTCCACCGTATTGTTCCCAAGCGCGGCCACAAAAAGCTGGTTCTTTCCGTCGAAGCCGAAATGATCGAAGCGTCCCTGGACGCCCGGAGTAGCAATCGCCTCGGTCAAAACAAGCGGCCGGGGAGGCTCGGGAGTTGCGCCGGCTTGCGCGTGAACCTGGGCGGCTGCGGCAAATAGAAGCAGGGCGCAGCAGCAAAGTGGACGAAAAAATCTCATGGAGCCTCCATTAAAAACGGGAAAAATCGACTGGTACTGAGTCGCTGCCGACGGAGGATACAGCAAAAAGGGTTGACGTGGCAAAAGGTCAGGTGGTAGAACCACAATCCGCAGATCATATTTTCGCCAGACCAGCTAGTCGATCCAAATCGCCAAGCGAGGTGAAGAGTGGGTTCTCTGATGAAGACAGTCTTGTTCGGGCTCGCGGCCGTACTTTTGGCGCCCGCGATCTTGCCGCCAGTTGCCGTAAATGTCCGCGCTCAGCTCAGCACCGGGCGGGAGGCGGCCGAAGCCATCCCACCACATGGTTATGTCGTGGCCAGCAAAGCGGTCAAGGGCTCCGACATCCCCGGCGACTACACGTTCGTGCTCACCCGGGATGAAATCTACGTCCCAATCCTCGTCCGCAAGCCGAAAGGCAACGGCCCATTCCCCGCCATCACCATGGGCTGGGGCGAGGGACGCGAAGGCATGAAGAAAGTCGAGCAGCTCTCCGAGCGCCTCACGCAGATGCAGGACCGGATGATTGCCCGGGGCTACGTCGTGGTAACGGTAAATTATCGCAACGAAATTCCGTATGCCTATGAAAGCTCCAAGCCACCGCAAAATCTCCCGGACAGCATCAGCGGCGACCGCCGCATGTTGAAGTCAGGCCCGACCCTCGACCACGAAGACCTGATCGCCATCATCCGCTATGTGCAAACGCTTCCCTACGTGGACAAAAACGCCGTCGGCGCCATGGGCGTCAGCCACAGCGGCGAAATGATCATGAAGGCATCAAGCGAGTACACCTTCGCCGCGGGCGTCTGTATCGAGCCGGCCGACCACGAATTCCTCACGGTAAACACCGGGCCAACCGCGCCGCGAAAGGACAACGAGATCCAATACAACGACATCGAAGTGGCGCGAAAGAACGCCAATAAAGCGGAAGCCATGGAACGCATCCAGCGAATCCACACGCCGATCCTGATTTTCGGCCGCGACACCGACCATCAACAGGGAATTTTCAAGCTCACCTACGAATGGATGAAAGAAGCTGGCAAAGACGTACAATGGGCCAGCTTCGATCACCCGGTCCACGGCTACGTTTTCATCATGAATCAGCCGGACGGCTCGTACAAACCGGATGAAATCCAGCAGAAGACCTTCCAGATCTTCATGGATTATTTCGACAAGCATCTAAAACACTAGCGCCGGCCGGGGATTTCGAAGCGGTCCGGAGAAATTGAGAACTGGGGGTGTGCTGTGAAAGTCGGATTTATCGGACTCGGTGACATGGGCCAGGCGATCGTTCCGCGTCTGCTAGCCGGCGGGCACGAGGTGGCGGGCTGGAACCGAACAAAAGAAAAGGCGAAACCGCTTTTCAAGTTGGGCATGACCTGGGCGGATTCCCCCAAGCAACTCGCGGCGCAATCCGAGATTGTCTTTTCGATTGTCACGGATTCGGAAGCGGTGAAGTCTCTCGCCCTCGGTGAAAACGGAATCATCTCCGGACTGCGCAAAGGCGCAATCTATCTGGACATGAGCACCATCGATCCCGATGCCAGCCGAGCGGTTGGTGCCGCCTTCGCCAAAGCCGGCCTCATCATGATGGACGCGCCCATTTCCGGAACCACACTTACAATTGGACAAGGCAAGGCCTCCGTGATGGTGGGCGGCGACAAGGCAGCCTTCGACCGAGTGCAACCCGTGCTCCTCGCGATCGGCCCGAAGGTCACCTACATCGGCGGGCAGGGCCTCGCGGTCCAGCTTAAAGTCGCTCTCAACATGACCCTGGTGATCGAGGTGATCGGCTTCTGCGAAGGCGTCGCGCTCGCGGAGAAAGGCGGCGTGCCGCGCGAAGTGGCGGTGGATGCGATGCTGAAAAGTGTGGTGGCGTCGCCGGTGCTCGCCTACCGCGCGCCCCTGATACTCGAAGGCCACATCTCCGACGCCACTTACGGCGATGTCAATCTCCAGCAAAAAGACATGCTCCTCGCCCTCGACCTCGGCAGAAAAATGGGCGTTCCCGTTCCCCTCGGCGCCGCCGCGAACGAAATGCTCAATGCCTGCCGCGGCCTCGGACTCGCCCATCACGATTTCGTCACTGTCTATGAGGTCTACCGCCGGTTGGGAGGAATGTCCAAATGAAGCCGTATCGCACAAATCTTCGAGATGTCCCGAAAGTCGGCGGCCTGACCAAAGAAGACGGCTGGATCAACATGCAGGTGCAGTTTCTCATCGACCAGAAAACCGCCGGCTCCGACAAGCTCTTGATCGGCTGGACCGTCTTACCTCCGGGCGCGCGCCACGACAAGCACCGGCATCCGAACTGCGACGAATTCTTCGTGGTAATTCAAGGCAGCGGATTCATCTACACCGACACAGGCCGCGAACCCTCAGCAAAAGGCGACGTAATTTTCACGCCGCGCGGCCACTGGCACGGCTTCGACAATACCGGCACCGAAGATGTCGTTCTCGTCTGGGGATGGGGCGGCGCGGGTTCGCTCGAAGCCGCTGGCTACGAGATTCCCCCGGAAGGCTATTGATCGAAGATCGGATTTGCACGATGCCAACTGCGTGGGACGACCCGCGGATAAAAAGTGGAATGGAGCAGCAGCTCCGCTGGCGGCGCGAACTGCTTGCCGCAGGCAAGCAGCCGCTCGGCTGGAAGCTCGCGTTCGGCGGCCCGGCCGCTCTCGAAAGATTGCGAATCAATGCGCCGCTAGTCGGATTTCTGATGGCCGACGCGGTGGTCGCATCGGGTTCTACGATCTCTTTCGCCGGCTGGAAAAAACCGGCGGCCGAACCCGAACTCGCAGTCTATCTGGGCAAAGACTTGCCTTCAGGCGCCGACCGCAAAACTACGATGGACGCAATCGCGGGTCTCGGCGCCGCCATCGAAGTTGCCGATGTAGATCACCCTTCCGACGATGTGGAAGGCACGCTGGCGCGCAATATTTATCAGCGGCACGTGGTTCTCGGTGGCTGCAACTCGTCGCACGCGGGCGGCATTTTGTCGCGCCTCAACGCCCATGTCTTTCGAAACAGCGCGGAAATGGCCAACGCGTCCGATCTCGAAGCATTGACGGGAGAACTCATCGCCAGCGTCGGTCATGTCGCGGATCTACTCTCCTTTTTTGGAGAGACACTTCGCGCCGGCCAAATCATCATCGCGGGTTCCATCACGCCGCCAATCTGGGTGGAACCCGGCGAAACAATCGCCTTTCATCTCGAACCGCTGCACCCGATTTTCGTAAATTTCTCCGCGTCACCGTGACGTTTATGGTTTCATTCGAATCTAATGGTTCGCCGGGAACTTGCGCGGCGAGATTGCCGGGCGTATAGTCCGACCGAATTTAAAACTGAATCGAAGGACCGGAAAGGACCGGAATCGATGCTCACGGCTGGAAATAACTCTCTGACGAAGCGCTTCCTCTTCTGTGCGGCCGCGATTCTTTCCTTGGGCTCCTTGGCCCTGGCTGTGCAGAACAATCCACCCGAGACTGGCGCGTGGTCCGGCGTCCTCGTAACCAGCGCCTGCAATGCCGACGAGGCCTTCAACGAATCTCCCGAGTGCTTCAAAATCGTTCCCGGCGCAAAGGTCGCTCTCTACGACGACACCAACCGACTGATGTACTCGCTCGAACCCCAGGACAAGGTCACCGCCCATCTCGGCGACACGGTCACCGTCCGCGGTACCCTCGACGAAGACACGATCCAGGTCGCATCCACCGAGTTGATGTCCATCGGCCTCGCCGTCGGCCAGAAGGCTCCCAATTTTTCCGCCCGCGACGAATTCGGCCACGTCCAAACGCTCGAAACCCTGAAAGGTCCTAACGGTACAATCCTCCTCTTTTTCCGTTCCGCAGACTGGTGACCCTTCTGCAAAGGGCAGCTGGTTCAGCTGCAAAGCGCATTCCCCCGGTTCGAAAAGCAAGGCGTCAAGCTCGCGGCCATCAGCTATGACTCCGAGGAAATCCTGAAATTCTTTGCCGACCGCCACAAGATCGAGTATCCGATGCTCGCCGATCCCGATTCCAAAATCATCAAAGCCTATGGCGTCTTCAATCACGAAGCCACCGGCATGCAGAAAGGCTTTGCGCGCCCCGGATATTTCTTCATTGATAGCAATGGCGTCATCAAGGAAAAATTCTTCGAAGCGAAATACCGTGAGCGCCTGACCGGAAACAGCATCATCTCGAAGCTCTTCCCCGAATTGGGCCAGGAAGTCACGGAAACTCTCGAAGCCCCGCACCTCCAGCTCGCCCTCCAACAATCCGACCGCACTGGCGTTCCCGGCACGCGCATCGTAATTTCCGCGGAAGTCCGGCTGCCCCCTGACGTTCATGTCTATGCCCCCGGCACCCAGGGCTACAAACCCGTCAAACTGGTCATTGATCCCATCCCTGATCTGGAGTTGAGTTCAGCCGTCTACCCCTCATCCAAAACTCTCTACTTGCCCGCGATCAAAGAGAAAGTTCCCGTCTACGAAGGCACCTTCCGCATCAGCCAGGACGTGAAAGTCAGCTCCAGTTCGCAATTCTGGGGCTCGCTAGGCAAAGACGGCAAAACCTTCACGCTTACAGGCAAGCTCGAATATCAGGCCTGTGACAAAACCATGTGCTACGTCCCAACCTCGGTCCCAGTCAAGTGGCAACTCCAGGTCTTCCCGCTCGATCGCACCCGCGCCCCTGTGGACATTCGCCACAAATAACCGCGCGCGCTTCGCGAGATTGCCGCGCCCTTCCGCAAAACGCGGCTTGCTTGCGCGGCAAAGATTTGCCGTATGATACGGGCATGCGACTTCTCCTGGTCGAAGACGACGCGCGAATCGCTCGATTTGTGGCCAAGGGCCTGCGCGAAGAGTCCTACGCCGTCGACACCGTGGAGAACGGCAACGACGCCGTCTACCAAACCGAAATCAACGATTACGATCTGATTGTCCTCGACGTCATGATTCCCGGTATGGATGGATTCGCCGTCTGCAAAGCTATCCGCGCCGGCGGCAAGCGCACCCCAATCCTGATGCTCACCGCGAAAGATGGCGTCGATGACCGCATCAAGGGCCTCGATTCCGGCGCCGACGATTACCTCACCAAGCCCTTCGAGTTCCGCGAACTCCTCGCGCGCCTGCGCGCCCTGCTACGCCGACCCAACGAACTCCGCCCCCCGCGAATCGTCGTCGGCGACCTCGAACTCGACACTAGCTCACAAACCGCGAAACGCGGCGCCCGCTCGATTCCACTCACCGCCAAGGAATACGCGCTCCTTGAATATTTCGCCCGCAACGCCGGCCGCGTAATCGGCCGCTCGGAAATCGCCGAACACGTCTGGGACGAAACCTTCGATCCCTTTTCCAACCTCATCGAAGTTTATGTAAACCGTCTCCGCCGAAAACTCGGCGAGGAAGCCGGCAAGCCGTTGCTGCAAACCCGCCGCGGCAGCGGCTACGTCCTCTGCGACAACGAAGTCCCCGGGAAAAAGAACGCCGCGCAAACCTCCGGCGGAGCGAAAAAATCCCATGCTTGATTCCGTCCGCTCCCGCATGACCCTCTGGTACACCGGCCTCCTCGGCCTCTTCCTGATTTTGCTGGCGGGGCTTACCTATTTTCTCTACTGGCACAACAGCCTGCAAAGCACAGACAGCAATCTCGTCGAATTGAGCGACACCTACGTCACCACATTCAACGCCGAGTTGAAAGATGCAACTAGCGACAACCCGATTAAAGAGGCCGCTCGCGAAGCCATGATTGAGCATCGCTTTCGCGATGTCATCTTCGCCATCGTCGACGACCACGGCCAGGTGATTCTCAGCTCCCTGGATTTGCCCGTGCTCCGCGGTGGACTCGAGCACTTCACGCCGGAAATTTTTGCCTCCAAAGAGTTTCTGGCATTGGCGCGCGCCCCGGCGGCGGCCGGCGCGGGTACATTTCAAAATGTTCCCGGCGGCAAGAACGGATTCCGCGGCTATTCGCGCCTGTTGCAGCCAGAGGACCGCACCATCTCCCTGGTAATTTTGCAATCCCTCCATCCGCAAAAAGAAATCATGGAGGACATCCGCCATACGTTTTACTGGATCATCCCGATCGCATTGCTCCTCGCAAGCGCCGGCGGCTATTTCCTCGCCAGAAAAAGTCTAGCGCCCGTAACCGATATGGCCACCCAGGCCCGCGGCATGGGCGCGGCCCGACTCAGCGAACGCCTCGAAGTTTCCAATCCGCGCGACGAACTTGGCACACTCGCTCTCTCCTTCAACGAATTGCTCGATCGCCTCGAAAAATCCTTCGAACAACAACGCCGTTTCGTAGCCGACGCCTCGCACGAACTCCGAACCCCGGTGGCCATCCTGCAAGGCGAAACCGAAGTCACACTATCCCGCCCAGACCGCCCGCCCGAGGAATACCGCGAGACACTCGCAATCTTGCGCGATGAATCCCACCGCCTGGCCCATATCATCGAAGATCTCTTCACACTGACCCGCGCCGACGCCGGCCAGTACCCGCTAAAACTCCGCGATCTCTATCTCGATGAACTTGCCACCGACGTTCTCCGCCGCACGCGTTCCCTCGCCCTCGCCAAAGGCGTCACACTCACCTCCTCAATCCAGCCGGAGCTTCCCCTCCATGCCGACGAAGACCTCCTCCGCCGCATGCTCCTGAACCTCCTCGACAACGCCATCAAATACACGCCGGCAGGCGGAATGATCAACGTGGACTGCCGGCTGGACACAAATTCCTACGTTCTGCGCGTCTCCAACACGGGACCGGGAATCCCCGCCGAACTCCAGTCACGAATCTTCGAACGTTTTTTCCGTGCCGATAAGGCCAGATCGCGTTCCGAAGGCGATACCGGCGGCGCTGGCCTCGGTCTCTCGATCGCCCGCTGGATCGCCGAGGCCCACCACGGCCGCCTGGAACTCACGCGATCCGACAGCTCCGGAACCACGTTCACCGCCTATCTTTCCGTGCCCAATCGCGGCGCGATTTCCGGTTAATCTTGTGTTTATCTCGCAACCGATAGCGTGAACACAGGTAGGGCGCCCAGTTCGTTCCCGGGACAGTTGTGATTTGAAATGAAAGCCGGAGGCAGCGATGAAAAAGACAACGTTGAAAAAAACCTTGATACGAGTGATGGTTGCCGGATTCCTGGCGGTCGGATTATGCGTTGCCGCCGGAGCACAAACACCGGCTCCTAAGAAATCGAAGATTCCTGCAGCACTTCTGAAGGATGCCAAAATTTCCATTGAAGTGGCACGCGCCACCGCGCTCAAGAAAGTGCCGGGCGAGATTCAGGAAGAAGAGCTCGAGAAAGAAAACGGGAAACTGGTCTATTCTTTCGACATTCGCGCGACCGGGCAGAAGGACATAACCGAAGTCCAGGTGAGCGCGATTGACGGCTCGATTGTAAGTGTCGAGAAGGAAAATGCCGCCGGCGAGGCCAAGGAAAAGAAGCAGGATTCGGGCAAACCGTAGCAGCAGGCTGGGCGCCACAAGGTCATGCAAAAGACAGAACAGTTCGTTGAGGGAATCAATTTGCTTCGGAAACATCATTGCGGGCTAATTCTGCTCTTGTGGAGTACCGCACTTCTTTCTGGAGGAGTGTGTGCCGCGCAGCAACCCGACGCACCCGCGCCACAGCCCGAGGCAATGGCCAAACAGAAGCAGGCGACATCGGCAACTGCCGCGGCTCCTGGCGCTCCGCTCCGCTTAACCTTGCAGGACGCCCTCGCCCTCGCTCGCAAGAACGAGCCAACCTACCAATCCGTGGTGACAGCAGCCGGAGTCGCCGGGGAAACCCGGGCCCAGACGCGCGACGCCCTGTTGCCCAGCGTGAATTTCAACACTTCAGCCCTTTATACGCAGAGTAGCCATAACGGGACGAATGGAGTGATTTTCATCGCCAACAACTCGGTGCACGAATACATCAGCCAGGGCAATGTTCATCAGCAATTGGACCTGGCATCGTGGGAGACCTATCGCAGCGCGGCGGCACTGGCTTCAGCGGCGAAAGCTAGGGCGGAGGTTGCCGCACGAGGATTGGTGGTCACGGTGGTGCTGAACTACTTTGCCGCCGCCGCCGCTGAGAAAAAACTCGAATCCGCGAGCCTCACCGCCGATGCAGGCGAAAAGTTTCTGCAACTCACCCAGGCCCTCGAAAAGGGAGGGGAAGTGGCCCATTCCGACGTCATCAAGGCAGACTTGCAAGCTCAGGAACGCCGTCGCCAACTTCAGGAAGCGAAACTGGGGCTATTGAACGCACGCTTGGACCTCGCCGTCCTCCTCTTCCCGGATTTCAACGATCATTTTGAAATCGGCGACGATCTGCACGGAAACGTGGCGTTGCCTCCGCAACCGGAATTCGAAGCGCAAGCCGCGCAAGGAAATCCCGAAATCCGCGCGGCGCTGGCCACCACACAAGCCGCCAAACACGACGTGAGTGCCGCCCGAGCGGGATATCTCCCCGTAATCAGCCTCGATTATTTTTATGGGATTGACGCGCCGCAATACGCGGTGAACGGATTCGCTGCCTCTCCCGATAGAACCAAGATTTCTAATCTTGGCTCCTCCGCCATCGCTTCGCTAAATCTTCCGATCTGGAATTGGGGCGCCACACAAAGCCGCGTCCGCCAAGCCGAGCTGCAGCGCGACCAGGCCAAGCGCGAACTTTCCTTCGCGCAGCGAAAATTGCTCGCGGAAATGCGCTCGCTCTATTCCGAAGCGGAAACCGCCCTGAACGAACTGGCCGGCCTGCAACGCTCCGCTGCACTCTCCGAGGAAAGCTTGCGCCTCACCACGATGCGTTATCAGGGTGGCGAAGCCACGGTGCTGGAAGTTGTGGACGCGCAGACCACCTTCGCGCAAGCAAGTGCCGCATACCAGGACGGGGCCGTTCGGTATCGCGTCGCTCTCGCAAATCTTCAGACTTTGACAGGGGTGCTGACAACTCCATGAACTACAGTGAACCAAAATTTAGCCGAATGAAACTGAGCTTTCTTTCCAAGAGCGTCCTGCTCCTCGCGGGCGCAATTTTCCTGCACGGATGCACCTCGGCGGAGAAGGAACCCACGCCCCTCGTCGCCGTCCAGGTCACTCCCGCGAAACGCGGCCCCATCGAACTGGAAGTATCCTCCGACGCGGTCGTCTACCCGCTGCAACAGGCGATCCTCACCCCAAAAATCACCTCCACCATCGCGAAGTTTTATGTCCAGCGCGGCACCAGGGTGAAGCAAGGTCAGTTGCTCGCGCTGCTCGAAAACCAGGATCTTACAGGCGCGGCCGAACAAAGCAAGGGCGAATTCGAACAGGCCGAAGCTAGTTACGCCACAACAACCGGCGCCAGCCTCCCGCAGCAGATTCAGAAAGCCGAACTCGATGCCCATGCCGCAAAATTGGCGTTCGACGCGCAACAAAAAGTCTATGACGCGCGAAAGCAATTGTATGAACAGGGCGCGCTTCCCCGCCGCGATTTCGACCTCGCGGAAGTCGCGCTCGCCCAGGCGCGCAGCGCCAATGAGCAGGCACAAAAGCAACTCGCAGACCTCCAGCGTATCGGCAAGCAGCAAGCCCTGAAATCGGCTGGCGGCCAGCTCTCCGCGGCGCAGGGAAAATACCTGAACGCCAAGGCGCAATTGAGCTACTCGGAAATTCGCAGCCCGATCGATGGCGTAGTGACCGACCGCCCGCAATATCAGGGCGAGCTTGCAACCGCAAACCAGCCTCTTCTGACGGTGATGAACACGTCGAAGCTGATCGCGAAAGCCCACATTTCGCAGACTGAAGCCGTGCTCCTGAAAGTCGGCAACAAAGCCGAAATCGAGCTGCCCGGCCTCGACGAACCTATCAAAGCAAAAGTCACTCTCGTCAGCCCCGCGCTCGATCCCGGCAGCACCACCATCGAAGTCTGGGTCGAATCCACGAAACCGAATCCGGCCCTGAAGCCCGGGATGAATGCGCGCGTCAACGTGATTGCGAAAAGCGAGGAAGAGGCGCTGGTGATTCCCGCCTCCGCCGTGTACAAATCCGAAGAAGCCGGGGACTTCGTCATGCTCGCCGGCTCCGACAAAAAAGCGCATCTCACCAAAGTAAAAGTCGGAATCAAAAGCAAAGACCTGGCGCAGATCGAATCGGGCGTTAAAGAAAACGACTCGGTAATCACCGTCGGCGGCTACGCCCTGCCGGACGGCACACAAATTAAAATCGAAGCCACCCCGGCGCCAGAACCCGAAAAGGGCGCTGGCGCAGCCGACGAAAAGGGCGGCAAGGACAAGGCCGACGACGAAAAATCCGGCGCGGCATCGAAGCCGGCGAAGGGCAAGGAGTAGCGCCGCATGGCTCTCGGCTCCGGAGATTCCCAGACAAATAATAACGCCCGGGCGCAAGACGCCACGGAACAACCCTGGTTCAAGAAACTTTCCAGCCCCATTTTGTTCCTGCTGATCGGCCTTGCGCTCGTCGGAATCTTCCTCACATTCAAAATTCCCGTGGCGGTTTTTCCAAGCACGGATTTTCCCCGCATCGTGATTGGCGTTGATAACGGCGTTATGCCGATCGATCAGATGCTCGTCACGGTCACCAAGCCGATCGAAGAAGCCGTGAACAGTGTTCCCGGCCTCAGCAAAGTCCAATCCATCACCAGCCGTGGCTCCGCCGAAGTGGACCTGTTTTTTGACTGGAAGTCCGACATGGTCCTCACGCTCCAGCGTGTGGATGCGGTTGTCGCCCGCCTCCAGCCTGAACTTCCCACCGGCGCGAAAATCGAAACCCACCGCCTCACCTTCGCCACGTTTCCGATTCTCGGCTACAGCCTCACCTCCGACACCATTCCCCAAAGCAAGCTCTGGGAAATCGCCACCTACGAGCTGAAGCCGCGCATCAATCGCCTCGATGGCGTGGCCTTCGTTCTGGTGCAGGGGGGCCGCGTTCCGGAATTTCAGGTCACTCCGGATCCCGCGCGCTTGCACGCCGCGGGAGTCACAGTCGCCGACATTCTGGACGCCATTCGAAAAACAAACCTCATCGATTCCCCCGGCTTGCTCGAACACGAGCACCAGTTGGTCTTGGGACTCGTCAGCGGTCAAGTCCGCACGCCGGAAGAAATTGCGCAGATCGTCGTAAAGACTTCGGCGGGCGGAATCCCGATCCGGATCGGCGATATCGCCAAGGTTGGCCCGTCGGAAGCTCCCGTCTACACCATCGTCACGGCAAACGGAAAGCCCGCCGTGCTCCTCAGCGTAAACCGGCAGCCCGACAGCAACACGCTGGACGTGGCCAAGTTTGTGCACGCCAAGATCGCGGAATTGCAACCGACTCTGCCCCCAGGCGTGCATCTGGAAGTTTTTTACGATCAATCCACGATCGTCCAGGAATCCATCTCGAGCGTCCGCGACGCCGTTTTACTCGGCATTATTCTTTCCGCCGCAATCCTCGTTCTGTTCTTGCAAGATTGGGGCTCGTCTTTCGTCGCGGCGTTAGTGATTCCGGTAACGCTGGCGCTCACTCTCATCGTCCTGTGGATGACCGGGCAAAGTTTCAACTTGATGACGCTGGGCGGTCTCGCCGCCGCCGTCGGCCTGGTAATCGACGATGCCATCGTGGTCCTCGAAAACATTGTGCTCCACCGCGATGCGGGCGAGTCGCGCTTTCAAGCCATCCAGAGCGCCCTAAGCGAAATCACCGTCCCCCTCGTCGGCTCCACGATTACCCCCATCGTCGTCTTTCTGCCCTTAATCTCCGTCACCGGCGTCACCGGAAGTTTTTTTCGCGCCCTCGCCATCACCATGACGGTCTCGTTGCTCAGTTCACTCTTGCTCGCTCTGACGTGGACACCGACTCTAAGCCAGTACTTTGTGCGCCGAAAAGACACCGTGGCCCCGAGTGGCTCTCCACAAGGCGAACATGATGCGGCGGCTTTGTTGGCAGCCGAAGAGGCTCACCTCTCCGGTTTCTTCGGCCGCATCGTAAATTTCTACGGCCGCGCGATGCAAAGCATCCTGCGAAAACCAGT
>JGI12635J15846_10000034_pt1 | contig 77739 bp, 56 predicted proteins | sample BlaSpr_A8_OM2_M2_FD_15846 | JGI IMG/M metagenome (IMG submission 15846)
AGAGGTTAGCGACGGGATTCGCCAGATCGCCCTTGAGGCCAGCGCCCAGGCGGCGACTGTGGTGCTGGCAGCGTTTGCGTCGCTACTCTATCGCTACACCGCACAAGAGCGGTTCGTCGTTGGCGCCGCGCCTGGCGCTGCGCGATTCCTGCCGGTTGTGGCTGATTTCTCCGGTCAACCGTCCTTCCGTCATCTACTACGTAAGTTCGAAAGCGCCCTCTGCGCCGGCTCGAGAGCGGGAACCCTCCCCGCAGATTTGACCGAACGGTTGCTGATTGAACCTGATCCAAGCCGCCACATTATTTTCCAAGTGGCGCTCTCCGCTGAAGGAACCACTCCGGAATCTTCAGTCCCTCCAACAGTACCCGTCGAAACCCTTGCGGCCGGGCTCGATCTGTGTCTTGAGCTCTCGGGCAATAACAAACTCAGACTCGCCTATAACCGGTCATTGTTCGGGCCCGCTACGGCGGAGCGCATGCTTAGCCACATGCAGCGGCTGCTCGCCGGAGCGATCGAACACATCGACCGGTCAGCCAGTGAACTTCCAATGCTCACGGATCGCGAACTGCACGAACATCTGGTGGAGCGCAATAACACAGCTCGTGATTTTCCGAGTGGTTGTCTGCACGAACTGGTGGAAGCGATTGCGGCGAAAGCGCCGGAGGAGATCGCGGTTATCCGTGGTGAACAGCAACTAACGTACGGTGAGTTCAACGCGCACGCCAACCAGGTGGCGCATTACCTCAGCAAACGGGGCGTCGGACGGAACTCACGAGTTGGGATCTGTCTGCAACGATCACTGGATTTTGCCGTCGCGCTTCTCGGAGTGCTCAAGGCAGGCGGCACCTGCGTACCGCTCGATCCCAAGTATCCGAACGACCGGCTTGCCTTGATGCTGGCCGATGTCGAGGCACCGGTGGTGCTCACCGAACCCAGCTTGTTAAAGGCACCCGTCCCCAGCGGAACCCAGGTATTACACCTTTCTCAGCTGCGCGACCAGCTTGCGCAAGAGTCACGCAGTAATCCCTCCGTGGGTTCGATTCCAAACGACATCGCCTACATTATTTACACATCAGGTTCAACCGGCAGGCCGCGCGGAGTTCTGCTGCCACATGCAGGTCTGGCGAATTACACACAAGCGGCTGCCGAATCATTTGAACTCCGTCCCGGCGACCGCATGCTGCAATTTTGCTCGATCAGTTTCGACGCGGCGGTGGAAGAGATCTTCGCGACGTGGGTGGCGGGGGCGACCCTCGTTTTTCGCATGGACGATGTATCGCTTGAGCCCAGCGAATTCTTGGAGTGGGTGTCCAAGCAACGCGTCACCGTCATGGATCTTCCCACGGCGTATTGGCACGAGTGGGTATACGCAATGCCGAGCCTTGCGCAGAAAGTTCCTTCCAGACTCAGGCTGGTGATTGTAGGCGGAGAAAAAGCCTCTTTGGAGGCATATTCCACCTGGCACAAGCTGGTCGGCGACCGAGTCCGTTGGATCAATACTTATGGCCCAGCCGAGGCCAGCGTGGTCGCCACGGCTTATGAGCCGAAATTGCAGCCCGGAGAGCAGGCGCCCGCAGTGCTTCCGATCGGTCGCCCGGTTGCGAATGCGCGCGTCTATCTGCTCGATTCAAATTTGAATCCTGTGCCCGTGGGCGTACCCGGAGAGTTGCACATCGGTGGCATCGGTGTAGCGCAGGGATACCTGAATCTGCCACAATTAACCGAACAAAAATTTATCCCGGATGTTTTCAGTGAGGATCCTTTAGCGCGCCTATATAAAACCGGAGATCTTGGCCGGTATTTGCCCAGCGGCGATATCGAGTTCCTGGGACGCCGCGATAATCAAGTAAAGATTCGTGGTTTTCGGGTCGAGCCGGGAGAGATCGAATCCGTTCTTATTCAACACGCCGGCGTTCACGAGGCGGCCGTGGTTCTGCACGAGGACACCGTGGGCAACAAACGTCTGGTGGCGTATGTGGTTCGCAGCGAGGAGACGGCCAGCCAGAACGATTTGCGGCAGCATGTCCAGAAACGTCTGCCGGAATACATGGTGCCCTCCGAGTTTGTGTTTCTGCAAGCGATGCCGCTTACGCCAAACGGCAAGATCAACCGTCGAGCGCTATACACGGCGAAACTGGATTCGGCGCCGGAAACGACTTCTGAGGGAACTGTGGCCGATCCGCTGCAGGCGCAGTTGATCAGAATTTGGGAAGAGCTGCTCGGGCGCAAGCCGGTCGGCATTCGAGACAATTTCTTCGAACTCGGCGGTCATTCGTTGTTGGCTGCTCGGCTGATGCACCGGATCAAGCAGGTTCACGGAAAGTCGCTTCCTCTCGCCGTACTGCTCGAGGCGCCAACCGTGGAGCAGCTCGCCGCGGTGCTCCGCGATGGCGAGTCGCATCGCTGGTCTTCGCTGGTGCCGATTCAGCCGGAGGGTTCGAAACCGCCATTTTTCTGCGTGCATGGGGTTGGGGGAAACATTGTCGGCTTCCGCGAATTAGGCAAGTGCATGAAGCCCGACTATCCTTTTTATGGATTGCAATCGCAGGGCTTGAACGCGAGATACGCCCGCCATACCAGCATTGAAGAGATGGCCTCGCATTACCTGAATGAAATTCGCACGGTTCAACCTACGGGGCCTTACCATTTGGGCGGCTTTTCCTTGGGTGGCCTGGTCGCCTACGAAATGGCATGCCAGCTTGTCTCGCGTGGGGAAGAAGTTAGCTTGGTCGTATTGTTTGATACTTACGCCAGCAATCCGACGCCGTTGAAGGAATCTTTGCTGGAAATGCTGCTACACCCCACATGGGCTCCACTGCAGCAATTGCCCGAGGAAGTTCGCCGGAAAGTTCGCCGAACTTACCTCGCGTGGCGTTTGCCCGAAGACCTGAAGAAAGTCATGCGCACGAACGCTCAAGCTGCCGAACACTACCGTTTGCGGCCTTATGGCGGAAAGGCTATTTTGCTGCGCGCCGATGACACGTGGCGCGCTTCGGACGATCCTTACGCAAGGTGGAAAGAGCTCATTGCGGAACTCGAGACCGTTAAAATTCCCGGAGCACATATGGATATTCTGCGAGAGCCGCACGTCAGCCGCCTGGCGGAAAGATTAAAGAGCTGCATTGACGCCGCAGCTTTGGACGAGCCAAAAGTTCTCGCCAGAAACGCGGGCTGACGGTTTTCGTCCTTTGCTCTTCGCTCCTTGTTCGTGATTTTCTCCTCCGCAATCTGGTTGCGCGATCTTTCTTTGCGCGATCTGTCCAGCCGAAGTATCCTACGCTTAAGCTTGTCTACCGAATGAAGCCAAGCCCCTCAAAACCTGACACGATTTCGACGGAGCCGAAGGCCGAGCCGTCGGCGAATGTGCCCTCACTGAAGGCCGGCAGCGGCTTGCCGCGGAAGCTCAGTTCATCTGTGGCTGCGCGCTGGGGCAGCAAAGGCGGCTTGGCGATTCTCGATCAGGGGCTTATTTCCGGCTCCAATTTCATCATCAGCATTCTGTTGGCGCGCTGGCTCATGCCCGATCAGTACGGCGCTTATGCCGTCGCATTCGGCATTTACGTGATGCTGTCGCTGGTGTATCAATCGCTGGTGCTGGAGCCGATGGGAGTTTTTGGCGGCTCGGTTTTCCGCAGCAACCTGCGCGGCTACCTGCGGTCGCTGCTTTCGATCCATGTTGCGTTCTCGGTCACGATTTGCGCGGCCTTGGTCGTGGCATGGGCTGTGGCGCGCCACTTAAGCCCCGGAAGCGCAGTCGCCGGTGCGCTCGCTGGAGTTGCGGTCGCTTCCCCTTGTTTGATGTTGTTTTCGCTGGCCCGCCGTACTTTCTATGTGGAGCTCTCTCCATCCGCTGCCGCTGCCGGTGCATTTATCTACTCGACTCTCGTACTTGCGGGTCTGTATCTCGTCTATAAGCACGCGTTGCTCTCGCCCTTTGTCGCATTCCTGCTCATTGCGCTGGGTGCGCTGGTTACTGGCACAGTCTTAATGTTGGCCTTGCGGTTCCGGCTGAGCGGCAGTGGACCGGCTCCCGCTTTCCGCGCAGCCTGGGGACGGCACTGGCGCTATGGACGCTGGGCGCTGGCCGGTTGTATCGCAGGCTGGCTTCCTTCCTATATCTACTACCCATTGCTGAGCAGTTTTACTGGAATGGCGCAATCCGGTCAGTTGAAGGCGCTTATGAATCTGACCATGCCATTCGAGCAGACGAAGGGTGCTTTACTCATGCTGGCTTTGCCCTATGCCGCCAGGGTGATGGCGGAAGATGGCAAGGCCGGTGCGCGCCTTCTAGGGTCTCGACTGACCTGGCTCTCAATGTTCGGGGCGGTTCTGTATTGGGCGATTGTTATTCCGTTGCACAAGCCCTTGTTCCACTTTCTTTACTCCGGACGTTACATGGAAGTCGCGTATCTTTTGCCGGCGCTGGCGCTAGGACAAATCTTCTGGAGCGCAACCTTCGGACCCTCCATTGCATTGCGGGCCATGGAATCCCCGGCGTCGGTGTTTGTGGCGCTCGCATTTGCGACCCTTGTGTCTCTAGTGGTTGGAGTGCCTGCGACCTGGGCCTTTGGCCTGAAGGGAGCAATTTGGGGCAGCAATCTCGCGGATATACTTTCTTTCATTGCCCTGTATGTGGTTTTACAACGCAAACTCACGACGGACGATTCTCCAGAGCGTTCCTCCTGGTCCAACTGGCTGGGGAAGGCTGAGAAAGTCCGGACGATGACATTAGAAGCTCCCGAAGAAATTTAGCGTAACCCCACACTCCCTCCGTTCTTAAAAGTTGCTCGGTCGTACCCCATCGANCTGCAAGAACAAAACCTGGAGACCTATGACAGAACAGAATAACGGTGCCGGTGAAAAANCGACCAACGATGCTGGAAAGCAGAAGAAGCCGACTTCCGCCTACCGCAGGCTGCGGCGACAATTTGTGCGAACCCCGTTGCGAGCGCCCATCGTTTGGCTGCGACACCGCAACCTTTGTCCCGCCGACGTATTCTTTGCCGCTTATCCCAAGTCTGGGACTACCTGGGTACGGTTCGTATTGTTTGAAATGCTATCGGGTCTGCCTGCGGGATTTAAGAAAACGAATGAGTTGATGGGTGGGATCGGTTTTCATGCGAAGGCATCGCGGTTGCTGCCGGGAGGTGGACGGCTGATCGCTACGCACGAATATTATCGAAGCGATTATGGCCGGGCGATTTACGTGGTGCGCGACGTACGTGACGTATTATTGTCGGAATATGCCTTTTTGAAAGCGCTCGATTTCTTTCCCGGTGATCTGGATAGCTTTATTTCACATTTCCTCTTTACCCGCGTGAGCGGCTACGGACCCTGGCACCGTAACCTGGCTTCCTGGCTGGACTCGCCGATTGCCGCAAATGGAAACCTGCTGCCGGTGCGCTTTGAAGACGTGCGGCAGGATCCGGTGCCTAGCTTTGCGCGCATGGCGGAATTTCTCGGTGTGCAGGTAAGCGAAGAGAAGATTAAGCTGGCAGTGGCTAATAATTCCATCCAAAAGATGCGGGAGAAAGAAAACAAAGAACCGGTAAANGCCTCCGTCCGGGGGCGCTTCGTACGCGATGGTGCGGTGCGTGGTTGGGTTTCCAAGCTGACGCCGGCGCAGGTGCGCCTGATNGAGGAGCAAACCGGAAGCATGTTGCTGCGCCTGGGTTATCCGCTTTCGTCTGAACTTGATCTGGAAACGCCACCCACAAGTTCGGGCGTAGTCGGCCAGGCCGGTGGCTCGCATCTGATTTCTACGCGCGGTTAATCAGATCCTTAGGCAAGTGATTCACCGATAATACAAAGCTATGGCTGACAAAACCAATAATTGGACGAACGGCACCACGGTGATCAGCGCTCCAGGTTCCGGAGCGGTGCGCGCGACCGAGCCTACAATTGCGTCACGGGGAGGCAGCCGAAACGTCCGCACCATGCTGATCGTGGGAGCGATTGCGATCGGCACATTCATTCTGCTGAATGGAGTGCCGTCGGAGTGGGCATGGGAGTCGCTGCGAATCGCGGCAGTGGGCTGCGCATTGGTGGCCGCCTTCTACTTTCCCGTGGATCACCCGAAGCCGGCATTTGTCTTTTGGGGGTTGCTGTCGATTTCCGAATGCATTTTCTTCCGGGAAGGGGACATCTACGCCGGCGTCCAGGCCTATCAAGGAAAATTCCCCACGGCGGTGTATGGCGAAGTGGCGAGCTGGTTTTTCTTCCTTATCGCAGTCCTGGTTTGTTCGTCCCGCATTCGCGGATACTTCGGCCAGTTGTTCGCGGGAGACTATAAGTGGAGCACCCTGTTTGCGCTCCTGTGCATAGGATGCAGCCTCTATTCTCCACGCCCCACGTTCAGTCTGGGGTGGGCTTTTAAACTTGCCCTCACGGTACTCATATTGGTGCTGTGTGCGATTCGGATCCACGACTTTAGTGACACGCTGTCTTTCCTTCGGTTCACAACTTTTGCCTTCACTGTGATCGTGCTCCAGCCGGTAATTATCGCCGCGCTACGCGGTGAGATGTTCGACGACGAAGGCCGCATGAGCACGGTGGTTTCACCTAACGCTCTTTCGCCCAACGCCGGGGCGTTACTTCTTATCGCGCTCACTTTGTACTCCCGGCGTAAAGGGGAAGGAATGAACAAGTCGGCGATCATGATCGGCATAGTGGCCTGCGTGATTATGGTCCTGGCTGGAAGCAAAACGGGAATTCTAGCTGCCATCATCGGGGGCGTCCTTTACTTTCTGATTTGCAGGAAATTCGGCACCGCGTTCGGCTACATCGCAGCCACAGCGATCCTGATCGCCGGGTTGGCGCTCGCCACTCCGCTGGGCGACTATTTCCACTTGTATCAGGAGCGCAACGGCGCCGAATCGTTCTCGGGCAGAACCATTCTCTGGAATGCAGTGCTTCCGGCCATCAAGCAGAAACCGATTCTGGGCCACGGCTATCTGGCATCGGAGTTTGTGTCCATTCAGATCAATGCCGTGAGCTGGCAAGCTCCCCACTTGCACAATGGGTTCATCGAAGCTTTGTACAACAGTGGTGTGATCGGATTGGTGCTGATAGTTGCCATTCTCATCGTCATTCCGAAGAATCTCTATCGAGTACTTCGCCGCGCTCCTCCCCGCGATCGGGTTTATCAGATAGCGGCAGGATGTCTTGCCTTGTACGTTTTCCTACTGATCAACGGCCTCTTTAATTCAAGTTTTGGCGGAAAAGCCAGCGCGCCCTTTATGCTGATGCTGGCATTGGTAGTCGTCAGCCGGAAGTTACTGGATCAAACCCCGCTTGGCTTGGCTGGCGTAAGCCCGGCACAACCTCAGTGGAGGCCGCAACCATAGCCCGTCCCTATGCGAATTCTGACTGTACACAATCAATTCCAGCAATATGCGGGTGCCGACATTGTGGCGTCGGCCGACGATCAGATTCTGGCGCAGCACGACGAAGTAAACAGCTATACCCGTCACAGCAACGAGATTGGGTCGGCGGGCCTGCTGCAGAAGGGAATCTTTGGGATGGATGCGATCTATTCCCGGCGCACGGTGCGCGACATCACGGAAGTGGTGGGGCGTTTCCGTCCGGACATCGCCTATGTGCACAATGTTTTCCCCTTAATTTCGCCGTCGCTCTATCATGTGTTGCACCGGTTAGGAGTTCCCTCCGTACACATCATTCATGATTACAGGTTGTGGTGCCCGAACTCGCGATTTTATATCGACGATCAGCGATGCATGCGTTGCCAGCATGGAAACTACTTGCACGCGGTGCAGCATCGCTGCGTGCAGGGGAGCGTGCCTTACAGCGCCCTCTATGCCGCATCTCTCTACGTAAATCGCCAGATGGATTTCGCGCGGAAAATCGGCGGTTTTATCTGTCTGACCGATTTCACCAAGGAACTGCTGCTGCAATCGCAAGTGCCCGAGGACAAGCTTCACATCTGCCCTAACCATATTGATACATCCCGGTTCCAGCCCCAGTACAGCGGAGGCGACTATGTGCTTTACCTGGGGGGGTTGTATCGCGACAAGGGTGTGATGACCATCGCGAAAGCATTTACGCACCTTCCCGACATTCAATTGAAGCTCGTGGGCGCGGGCTCGGAAGAGCAGGAGTTGCGCGATTATATTCAGCAACACCAGCTATCGAATATGGAGATCCTGGGATACAAAAGTGGAGACGAGAAACTGGAACTCCTTCGCAATAGCAAGTTCACCGTGGTCGCCTCGCAGCTGACGGAACCCTTCGGATTGGTGGTAGTTGAGGCATATGCCAGCGGCAAACCGGTTGTGGCATCTACCGTGGGCTCCTTGCCGTATCTAGTCGAACCCGGGAAGACAGGGCTGATGTTTACGTCCAAGGATGCCGATCAGCTCGCCGAAAAAGTACGCTGGCTGTACGATCGCCCGGAAGAAATCGAGCGGATGGGCCGCAACGCGAGAGCGTTAGTCGAGCAAAAATACGATTCTGGTTTGCGCTATGAGTTGCTGCGCGCAATTTTTGAAAAAGTAATTAAGACGTCGCGCATGAATTAGAGGAAAGCCCAACTCTGCGGGCTCTCAAGCATTACGGCAGGATTCGGCAATTTCCGCGGCAAATACCACAGGGACTGACAGGGAACGATGACGATGAGCAATAAGTTGAACGCGGTGGGTTTACAAGAAACCGAGCAGCAAGGACCGATCTCTGCCAGCGAGCAACAGCCTGGCCACGTTCCGCCGATCTTTGTGGTCGGGGTATGGCGTTCCGGAACCACGCTGTTCTATTCGCTGCTGAATCAGCATCGAGATATAGGGCTGTTTTATGAATCCGATCTCCCCGTGTTGTGGCTTATGTTCCGGGTTCCCTGGGGCCGAAAAACATGGGTTGATAAGTGGGAGTACTGGAATGCGGGAGTGAGCCGGCATGACCTCGACCCGCTGCGTCTCGCTTCGCCGGTAAGTTCTCTAGCTGAAGCTGTGGAGCAGGCGGGACGGGCTTACGCGGCGGAAAAGGGTAAGACGAGATGGGGCTGCAAATCGCCGTCTTATTATGATCGCCTTGACGATCTGGCAGCCGAGTTCCCGGATGCGCGGTTCATTGTGATCTGGCGCGACCCGGAGGAGATCTGCCTTAGCGTTCTCAAAGCGGCGCCATTTACTGAGTGGTTTGCCAGACCTGGAATGCCCCGCAAGGCATTGCTGGCTTCGAAGACTTTGAAGAAGCAAGTGGACAAACTGCTCTCGAGGGGCGCATTTGTCCATCAAATCCATTACCGCGATCTGGTCGAGAATACGCAGCAAACCATGCGTGGGGTCTGCAACTTTCTTGATTTGCCTTTTGACCCGACTGTGACCGATCTAAGCAGAGCGGACCGCTCCGCGGTATTCGAAGGTGCTCACCACAATCTTGCCAAAGGCAGCCAGATCGTCGCGAAAAAAGAGCGCAAGGACTCTCTTCCCCCGGCGCTCACCGCCAAGATCCGGCGCTATAAGGCGCTGTGGAAGGCCGAAGCTGGCGATAGCTGGCTTCTGACTCAACGCTTCTCCGACACTGGAGCAAGCCAGCCCAGCATCTGGGAGCGAGCGACGGATCGCATGGCATTTATCGCTTCGCGCTTGCGGGATAATACGCCGCGGATGTTTTTTTCCGTTCTGCCGCTATCGGCATGGCAGGCATATCGCCGGATCAAGTACAAGGATGCGGAGTTTGTTCACCGTTCAATTACGACCAAGCAGACTACGCTGCGCAACCGCTCCGTAGCCACTCAAACCGCCTCCAGTCGTACTACCTCGGAGTGTGCCGTGCGTCTGGGGAAAATATTGCTGCAATCCATGGATATTGACGAACTGTTATCAAATGAAGGCAAAGATCTGAAGCACGTTGTAACCCTGAATAGCGAGATCTTCGTTTATGCGCACGAGAACCCGGCGCTCGGAGAGATCGTGAAACGCACCGTTAACACCATTGACGGAAGGGTCATTCATCTTTTCGCCTCGTTGCTTTATCCGGGAAGGGACCTGCGGAAAATGTCTGGCTCCGATTTCATTTACAACCTGGCAGATCACGCGGCCAAGCGCGACGAACGAGTGTTTCTGCTGGGCGCAGACGAGGCCGCCAACCGCGGCACCGTCGAAGCGTTGAAGCTACGCTGCCCGGAGCTGGTCATAGAGGGATACTCTCCTCCGTTTTCCGCGAATATCCAAGAACAATCGTGGAATGAGGATATCCTCAGCCGGATCGCGAGTTTTCGTCCTAAGCATCTTGCTGTGTGTTTTGGGCCGCTCAAGCAGGAAATGTGGATTTCGCAGCATGCGAATTATCTTACCGGCCTCGGAGTCCGCTGCGCATATGGTTTGGGCGGAACCCTGGATTTTGTTTCTGGAAGAAAGAAGCGTGCACCCAAGTGGATTCAGGACGCGGGAGCGGAATGGTTGTTTCGTCTGATAACGGAGTCCGGGCGGTTCGGGCGAACCGCCAAGATGTTCAAGATGCCATATTTCGCATTGAGATTTCATAAGCGCGAAATCGAATTCTCGAGAACCGTGCCGGCCTCGCAATCGGCTCTCACACGCGTGGAATAAAGGCAGCGATTGTTGAGAAGTTTTTCGGAATTAAATGAATAAACAGGACAAACCAGCCGCTGTGAGCGCAGATATCCGCAAAGAAAAGTACGTGACCATCAGTGTGGATGACGGGCATCCCACCGATCTTCGTACTGTCGATCTACTGCGCAAATATGGCCTAACGGCGACTTTTTATATTCCGGGAACCAATCATGAACGGGTTGTGATGACCCCGGCGCAGATTCGGGAGATCGACCGGCAATTTGAGGTTGGAAGCCACACTTGGAGTCATATCCGCTTAACTCAAATGTCGGACGAAAGAGCCCGAAAAGAAATAATTGACGGCAAGAAGTTTTCTGAAGACACGCTCGGTCATGAGGTGGTCGCGTTCTGCTATCCGGGCGGGAAGTTTAACCGGCGCATCGAGAAACACGTAGAAGAGGCGGGTTTTCTTGCTGGAAGGACCTGCCGGTATTTTCTCAATGATTATCCCAGCAATCCTTTTTCCTGGGACATCAGCACCTACGCCAATACTTACCCTGCCTATGTTCAGGTTCGGCATTGCCTGCTGGAATGTAACTTTGCCGGAGCTTACAAGTACCTCACCACGTTCAAAGCTCGAGTCCCCTGGGTGGAGCAGTTTATCTGCGCCTTGGAGGACGTCTCGCTAAATGGTGGGATGGCGCACCTTTACTTTCACAGCTGGGAGATTGATCAGAATGGCGAATGGGATCGGCTCGAATCATTGTTCAAAGTGATCTCCCAATATTCGCTGACTCCGGTAACGAACGGGTTCCTCTTTCGCCGGTGGCATGAAAAACGTCGGTGGGCCGGTTCGCCTAAGCTGGTCAGTTTGCAGCCTCCAGCATGATAGGTTTTACCCCAACCCTGACGGGCTTTCCCGCAGATTTATTTTCTGCGGATATCTTTTCTGCAGATATCGAGGTCGTTTCGCCGCTTAAGGTTTTGTAATCCACATAGCGGCCCACTGGAGTATAGGAACTGTCGCCGCTTGGGTTCCACACGAATAGCGCATGATGGCCGTTTGCCTGGATAAACGGGCAGGTATAGATATTGCCCGCAGCAGAACACGGAGCCAGAAAGTGACCGCCAACCAGCCACTCCATCATTTGATGGTAAGCGGCGCTGTATTCCGGGTTGTGGCCAATCGTGGTGTTGAAGTAAAACCAGCTTAGATGTTGGGCGCCGTATGCGAGGTGTAGTAAATGCCAACGTACGATCTGGCCCAGACAATCGTCGGGTGAATATTTGCTGTTGCAGGCGAATGTGGCGGCGTCAAAGTTCGTCTCGGTATTCATCCACGGTGTGTTGTTCCATCCGGAAGTGCTGTTTTTGAGAGCGACCATTTGTTGGATCGGATCGAAACGCGGTTCGGGCGGAATATTCTGCAGGTAGAGATGGAAGGAAAATATGTCGGAAAGCCGTCCGTTAGTATTTTCCATCGCGAGCCAGTCTCGCATCCAGCCGGTATCGCCGCGATTCGCCGGCGGCGTGAGAATTAAAGCGCCTGGTATTTTGCTGCGGATGGTGGCAATCGCGGGCGCCATCAGGTGATAGAGTTGGGCGATCGAGCCGCCCCAACGATGCGGGGCATTGGCTTCGTTCCACATCTCCCAGTATTTGACGTAATCCTTGACGCAGTGCCCGGCCGGCGAGCAGTGCGTCACCAGCGCAAGAACAAACGTATTGAAAGACTGACTTCCCTCCGGAGTCAGATCGTCAGGCGGGAACCGCGATCCCCACGCGCGTTCACATTCCTGCTTGGTGTCCCAACAGGGCGTGTAGCCGAAGGTATACATGGCGTCACGCGGCTGATGGGCACTGATAGCATCCAGATACCCATCGAGTTTCGTCCATCGGTAGGCCCCAGGACCAGTGTTCAGCGCGGCCCACTGCACTTGGGAGTCCCATAGGCGGATCATTCCTGGTTGCGCAATCGTGGTCGGCCAAGTCACATCCGGACAATTCGTGGGTTTCCCCGTCCCGCATTGAAATCCAAAACTCGATGCAGTGATGGTGGGAACGGTCTCCTTCTCTGTGCCGCCCCTGCGAACTTCCTGAGCTTGCGCGGACATCATCGCCGCGATTACACCGAGGACGAAAACAAAAGTGCTCTTCACGCCTGTGCTCCTCCGGGAAAGAATCGCTTCTCAAATTCTCGGATTTTTCGCGGACTGAAAAACGCCCCGATGAGGGCGATTGTTTCACACTGATGTGCGGGTTGTCAGACTATGCCGCACGCACGTCACCAAGGGAAATTCGAGACAGTCGCAAAACTGCGTTCTTTTGAAATCGCTTTCACCCCCTCCCTTGGCCGGGAGGGAGCGTCGCATAGCTTACATGCGGCGCTCCTCCAGGCGGAATATTGAGCGAATCGCAACTACGTTTGCTGGTGTAACGTGACCAGCAATCGTCCCCTGGGTACCCAATTCCTTGAAGGAGAGCGTTACAAATAAAGCCTATGAATAACACGATTATGCGTTCGACAAAAACCAGCCGCCTTAAGGTTTTCCCTGCCAGCCCAAGCTTCCGGGCGACGAAACTCTCGGCGGCGATTGCCCGCGGCGCTATGACGTTGGCAGTGACTTCCACGCTGCTCCTCATCATTGCTGTTTGCCCGGTACAAGCTCAAACTGAAAACGTACTCTACAACTTTACTGGCACCCCTGATGGAGCCAATCCCTATTCCGGCGTCATTTTGAACGGCGGCGATTTCTACGGCACGACCTATAACGGTGGTCTGAATGGAGACGGGACTGTCTATCAGATCGCGCCGAACGGCAGCGGATGGACCGAAACCGTTCTCTATAGTTTTTGCTCCGAAACAAACTGCGCAGACGGACAGAATCCATACTTTACTAATTTGGTATTTGACGGCGACGGAAACCTCTACGGAACCACTTACAACGGCGGCGCCAATGGCGACGGTGTGGTGTTCGAGCTTACGCCGAACCTTACCGGACCGTGGACGGAAACGGTACTCTACAGTTTCGGGGGAACTCCGGATGCTGCCAATCCAATAAACGGCCTGATCTGGGACTCGGCGGGAAACCTCTACGGCACAACTTACAATGGCGGCGTTGGGGATATTGGAACCGTTTTTGAGTTGAGCCCGAATGGACATGGCTCCTGGACCGAGCGGGTAGTTGCCAGCGTCGCTGAAATCGATGCAGGGCTGACTATCAATGCCGCTGGCGACATCTTCGGCACCACAAACACCACCGTGTTCGAATTGAAGCCCAATGGCACTGGTGGCTATGACTTGCCGAAGACGCTTTATACGTTTCCTTCGAGTGAGGTCCGCGGAGAAACTCCAGAAGGCACTCTCGTCCTCGATAGCAGCGGAAATATTTACGGCACGACCCGCGCGGGCGGCAAGGTTGGCGATGGAACGGTGTTCAAGTTGACGCTTACGACGAAGGGGACCTATACACAAAGCATTCTGTATAGCTTCGGCTCGAATGGCACGACACCTTATGGCGGCGTGGTATTCGATCCCGCCGGGAACCTTTACGGAACCACCCGGTTTGGCGGAGCGAACGACACAGGGGTGGTTTACGAGCTTAACTTGACTGGCACGGGCGCTTACTCCGAGCGGGTGCGGGAGCCGTTCACGGGGGAGAACGGAGCTGCGCCGTATGACACCCTGCTTTACAACCAGGGTTACCTCTATGGCACAACATTTAGCGGCGGAGCTGACGGCTATGGCACTGTATTCGTGGTGAACCCGAATGCTTCAGCCACAACTACCACAGTGGCATCTTCGACGAATCCCGCTACCGAAGGCGAGTCGGTGACCTTCACGGCCACGGTGAGTCCTGCACCACCGAATGGAGAAGTGGTTGTGTTTGAGCCGATCGGTCAGTCAATCATGACCAATGGTGTGGCAACTTACACAACCTCAGCTCTGGCAGTGGGCACAACCAGAGTCCGAGCGGTGTACGGCGGAGACTTAAATTTCATCACCAGTATGAGCGCCTGGTACAGCCAGGTGGTAAAGAAATAGCCCCCAGCGCTCTTTACAAAATGAAGCTGCTTCCGGTACCGCAGTTTCATCCGCAGGGGCCTTGCTTTGGGATGAGAGGTAGGAATGGAGTTCAGCATTCCTGCCTCTGCCCAGGCTGCCCCGTGCGCTTATTTGTCCTTGCGCGGATTTTGATCGGCAAATCGTAGCACGTCAACCTGATCACGCATCCACGCCGAGGATTGCAAAACCCTGCATCTTGACAGGGGTTCAGCACCAGTCCAGAATTAATTCGGATTTCTGCGACCCTCCCCCTTCCACCTTTTGCCTAGAAAAGGGAGCATCTTAAATGTTACGGAACATATTCAAGCAGTTCGCCAGCGCAGGAGTGTTCCTAACACTCGTTGTTGCCTCTCTTAGACTTGCCGGAGCACAAACGACGTTTACCGGAGTCATCACCCAGCACAACGACGTTGGGCGAACCGGCCATAACCTGCTGGAGAAGATCCTGACTCCGGCCAACGTGACTCCGGCAACTTTTGGCAAATTGTTTTCGTATTCGGTGGATGGCCAGGTCTATGCCCAGCCGCTATATGTTCCAAAGGTGAACATCGGCGGGACCACGCACAACGTGGTTTATGTGGAGACGCAGAACGACAGCTTGTATGCCTTCGACGCAGACGGGCTCCAGTCGACCGCGCTCTGGCAGGTGAGTTTTGTTAATCCGGGGGAAGGAATCACGGCGGTTCCCTGCAAGACCGACGGCAATACGGATATTGCCTGTGGTGTGTATCCGATCTACGGGATTACGGCGACGCCGGTCATCGATCTGAGTACGAACACGATGTACCTGCTGACGCGCACCAATAACAATGGTACCTACTATCAGACGCTGCACGCGATCGACATCACCAGCGGCGCGGAGAAGTTCGACGGCCCGGTGAACATTGCCGGATCCGTTCCGGGCACCGGTTCGGGAAGCGAAAAAGGTATCATCACCTTCAATTCGTTAAGAGATGTGCAGCGCGCTGGATTGCTGGAGCTGAACGGCGAGATCTACATCGGATGGGCTGGCGCTGAGCACGGCTGGATCATGGCCTACAACGCGACCACGCTCCAGCAGGAGGCGATTTTCGCCACTACGCCAAACGCGCAACTCGGCGGCGTGTGGGCATCGGGCAACGGAATCGCCGCCGATTCCCACGGGAACATTTACGCTGCCGTCGGAGATGCGCTTTTCGATGCGAACACGGGCGGATCGGATTACGGCGACAGCCTGTTGCAGCTCAATGCCGATCTGAAAGTGCTGCAATACTTTACTCCGAATGACGCCCCTTGCCGCCAGGCGAACGACCTTGACCTGGGTTCGGCGGGACCGATCGTTCTCCCCGGCCTCAACGAACTGCTGATTGGCGGCAAGGGCGGCGCGCCCTGCGACAGCGATCCGGTTGCATCTCGTCTATATCTGGTCAGCTCCACCGACATGGGCGGTTACAACGCCACGCAGAACCCGGATCTCGAGGAGTTGATTGGCGCAACGCAAGGCTATTGGAGCAGTTCGGCATACTTCGAGGGACCGAGCGCTTCTTACATTTATTCGGCTGGCATCAACGCGCCAGGTGTGGGCGATTATCTGAAGGCGTACAGCCTGGAGAGCGGCGGGTTACTTTCGTCGACTCCGGTCGCCGAAAGCCCGGAGACTTACCCCTCGGGAGCTACCCCTTCCGTTTCCGCCAATGTAAAGAAGAATGGCATTGTGTGGGCGATCGAGCGACCCGAGGGCATCGGAGTGCAGCCGGGCGCCGGCGCTGCAGTTCTGCGCGCCTACAATGCTGTTCCGTCCAGCGGCAGCAGCACGTTGACCGAACTCTATAACAGCTCGGAGGAGTTGGTAGGGAGCGTGGCGCGAGATCAGGGCGGTTGTGCGAATAAGTTCGCTGTTCCGACGATTGCCAATGGGAAGGTATACGTGGGGACGCAAAACGAACTGGATGTATTCGGGCTGCTTGGTTCCTCGACCGGTCCTGGCCTTTACCTGAGTAATCCGTGCTGGACGTTCGCCGCTTCGGCCATTGGAACTCCGGTCAGCGAAAAGATAGGCGTCATCGATAACGGAACCGGTACGTTGACCATCAGCAACGTAACGATCACCGGCAATAACGCAGCGGATTTCACTCAGACTAACACTTGCACTGCGGCACTAGCGACCGGTAGTAAGTGTGTGATCACCGTCGGCTTCACCGCGTCTGAATTGGGACCGGAGTGGGCGAATGTGATGATCACCGACAATGCTGTCGGTAGTCCGCACAATATCTATGTAATCGGAGTCGGTAAAGCAGCAAGTTCCGTCGCAGTAAAGCAGTAAAAATGGTAAGCGGCAAATGAGAGGTTTCTCGCGGCCAGGTAAGTGATACCGCTGCGAGAGGCCGATTGAGCGGACTGAATCTTTACTTGTTATGTGCACCGGCTTATTCCGTCGAGGTGCATAAGCTCGGGGCTAAGCTGTTGTAAGTATAAGGATTGCAAGGAATTAGCGGTGGTACGGAGCGTGCTCCAGATTCTCCGGGTTAAGTCCTGTGTCGGTGGGACGAGAACACGCAGAATGAGTTAGGGAAGAGGAAACCATGCACTTGAAGAGTTGGGCTCTGACCGTTTTGTTGTTGGCGACTCCGTCGCTCGCAAAATCGCAATGCTCAGGTAACTGCCAGCCGGGCACAATTACTGGCCCTTTTACCGCGGCTCAAGTAGCGGAGTCGAGCACGACGGGAGCCCTTCCTATCTGTACGAATTACCCGTGCGCCGCAGGTTCCTGGAGTGGGGATCAGATCGAAGGTATCGATGCCCAACAGAATATCGGTACCAAGTACGGGTTCTACGACAATTCAAATCCAAACATCGACGATAACATTGCCGTCGGTCCAACCGTGAGTGGCGAAAACGCACAAATCCTGGAGTGGGTCAACGGTTCTTACCTTCAGGCATTTGATAAAGCCACGGGGCAGCCAATCTTCAACGCAAGCGGAGGAACTTCGGCGGTCCCGGCAAACGTGGCGGCGTTGTGGTCCAGCAAGACTCAACCGGAATGCTACAACGAAAATTCTGGCAATGTGGAAGTCATCTATGATCGTTTGGATGGCGCGTTCGTGATTAATCGCCGGGTTGTTTATGTAAATGGTAATGGCATTCACGAATCCGCTTGGTGCATCGCCGCCAGTTCGGCCAGCGACCTTTCCAACCCCAGCACGCACTGGTATGCCTACGAATACAGGATGGCCAGCGTGATTCCGTGTACTCCAGATTCGGAGAACTGCACGGTAGGGCCGTACTACTACTATTTCCCTGACTGGCCCAGGATTGGCACCTGGTCAAACGGCTTCTACATTACGTTTGATCTTCAGGATCCGAATACCGGCTATACGTTGTCGGGTGTCGAGGCTTGCCAATTGGATCGCGCCGATATCGTGCAAGGCAACCCGACCAACCCAATGACCTGCTATGCCTACACAATTCCACCGGTGGATCGGCCCACGCTCATCCACTCGCTCGACGTTGCAGATATTGATAGCGCGACTGGCCCGCCTAGTAGCGCGCCCGAGTATTTCTTGTCGATTGTGAACCCCAGCAACTCGCAGCAAGGCGATCTCGGACTACATTATTGCAACAGCACCAGCCAGACTACGCCCTGCACTTCGAATCAGCTTGCGTTGTTCACCTGGGGAGCCAACGGATTTGCAGGACCGACCTATCTGACGGTAGATCCCTACACTCCGGGTTGCTACAACACCTCAGGTGCCGACCAGGAACAGAACACCTACTGTGTTCCTGAACCCAGTACAGACACCGCCTACATTGGCCCATACGGCAAGCCGTCCTGCGGGAACTACAATACGCCCTGTGTCGATTCGCTGGGCGACCGCCTCGCCAATCGCTTGACCTACAACAATCTCTCTTCCCCTGCGGGAGGGCCAGACGGCCAGTACCTGACAGCCTCCCATGTGGTCATGGAAAGTACCGCGAATCAGCGCAGCGGCATCCGATATTACGTTCTCAAGGTCGCTTCCAGTAAAGCCTCAGTACTGGTAAATAGTGGGAGCTCGTCCGGGCCCCCGGACCTGCAGGATCCAAATGGCGCCTTGTCGTACTTCATGCCAAGTGCCGCGCTCGACGAGGATGGCAACCTGGGCTTTACCTACACCACCTCCGGGCCGTATTGCTCAACATGCCAGGCGCAGCCGCACCCAGCAATTCATTTTGACGTGCTGCCGTGGGGGGCTTCGAGCTTCGATACTCCGACGCTCATTGTGCAGGGAGCAGGAGACGAAGAGAGTACGCCTCGCTGGGGTGAATATGCCGCGACCGTTGTCGACTCGACGAACGATCTAACTTTTTATGGCGTTGGAGAGTACTACAACACGAGTGAAACCGGTACGGCCTCCTGCTGGTTGCCAGCCAGCGATTGCTACACCTGGCAGACGCGTATTTTCAGGGGCCAGTACGGCATCCAATTCTAAAACTCCGCCGCACCCTTCCATATTGAAATTCAGGGTGTTAGCCGCCAACGGCTAACACCCTGAACCCGCTTCCGACTTCTCTACTTGGCGGTTTCAAACATGATTGGAATTANTCCAATCTTNGTTGATTGCCCGTTCGAGATGGTTACNGTCGNCCCGCCGTATGTGTCGTTGAATTCCTTGTAGTCGATGAACCCGGAGGCGGGCGTGTATTCGCTCGTCCCCGCGGGATTCCATACAATCAAGGCCTTGGCACCGTTCGCTTCGGTCAGCGGACAGCTCCATACGTTGCCGACGGTCGCGCAGGATGCCGTGAAGGTCGACCCTGTGAGCCACTGCATCATCGTGTAGTAATACGTGTCGTAGCCGCCGGTGCTGATGCTCGGCCAGTTGTACCAATTCACATTCACCGCGCCGCCAGCCCCACCCTGATACGCATATTGCAGAACGTGCCATCGTACGAGTTGTCCGTGGCAGTCTTCGATAGTGTACTGGGTAGAGCAAGTGTCCGTATCCACGCTAAAATTCGACTCTGTATTCATCCATGGGGCGGTAGTCCAGCCGGCGGCGTTTTTTGCAGCCACCATGCGCTCGACCATTCTCACGCGCGTCTCCGGCGTATAAGCCCAAAGGTAGGAGTGAAAGCCGAAGTAGTTGGAGAGCTTACCGTTGGCGTTTTCCAGAGCCATCCAGCTGGCAATCCATGCCGTATCGCCTCCCGATACCGGCGGAGTAGAAACGATGGCGCCCGGAATATTCTTGCGGATGATCGCAATGGCGGGCTTGAACATTTCGTAGAGTTGCGGGATCGTGCCACTCCAGTAGTGATAGAGATTGGGCTCGTTCCACATCTCCCAATATTTGATGTAATCCTTGACGCAGTGCCCGGCCGGTGAGCAATGCTGCGTTATCTCGGTGACGAAAGCGTTAAAGGAAGGACTTCCACTAGTAGTAAGGTCTTTGGGCGGGCTCGGGCTCCAATAGATTCCGCTGGTTGTCGAGCCGGAACCCGGAGTGGCCTTGCCACACGGAACGCTGGCGAGAGCGCACGGCAAATGGCCAAATGTGTACATAACCGCGCTTGGCTGATGTGCGGCAACCAGGTCAAGCCACGTGTCTAAATTGGTCCACTTATAGGTATTAGCGCCGGTTTCAAGAATGGCCCAGTCCGTTCCGGAATCCCACAGCCGAGTGGTACCAGGTTGCGAGGTGGTGTGAATCCAGGAGCCGTCATCGCCGCAACTGGTGTAGCTGACACATTCAAAGCTCCAGTTTGTGGGTGCGATGGGGTGGCTGCTCATTGGCGCCGGCGCGCTCTGAGCGGACGAGTGAAGCGCAATTGCAAGTATGCATCCCAGACACAGCGAGGGCAGTGCAAGGAAGTTCCGCATAATTAGAATCTCCTAAAGAGTTGAAATTGGCCAGAGTTGCAAACGATGACGAACTTTGAAATAACCCTAGGCGGCGACACAGAATCTACTGCGTTCCTCCGCTAGGTGCAGTGGCGTGCATTTACTGCCCTGTACCGCCGATCTGGGAACTTGAATGACCCGCTTGTATTCGACTCTAGGTGTAGGCGGGGGCATGGGCTAGGTCACGAAGGTACATAACATGGAGTAGAAGAAGAGCGGAGATGGCACTATGCAAGAATCTTCATATTGACAGCCGCTTATCCTGCATCCATAATTCCGCACGATTCACGGGCCCCAGTATTTCAGCGTTTTCTTCCCCCCAGAGCCGACAAGTCGTTCGAGGAGGTTCTCCGTGAAATTGCGTTTCCCAACTGAAACTTGTACCACGAGTTTTGCCAGCGCGATCTCTGCCGCTCTGCTTTCGCTGATGCTGTCCAGGGCAAGCGCAGGCCAGGTCTCGGTACTCACCCACCACAACGATACTTCGCGTACCGGGCAGAATTTGGCCGAAACCTATCTAACGCCCGCAGTGGTCAATACGGGGCGATTTGGTCAGCTCTTCACCCAATCCTTGGACGGTATCGCGGTCGCGGAACCGCTGTATGTTCAGAATTTGCAAATCAACGGCGCAACTCACAACGTAGTATACGTTGTCACTTTGCACGATGGCGTCTACGCCTTTGACGCGGACAGCAACTCCGGCAGCAATGCTTCCCCGTTGTGGTATACGAGCCTCATCAATCCGCCGAGCGTGACTACGGTTCCAATTGCGGACCAAGGTTGTGTCGAGCACGGCCTAAACGAGCTGGGCATTCTGGGAACTCCGGTGATCGATCCCACGACCAACACCATGTACCTGGTGGCTAAGACCCTGGAGAGTGGCAGCTACGTGTTCCGGCTACACGCATTGAGCATACTCACGGGGCAGGAAGTATTTGGCGGTCCCGTGCCGATTCAAGCCTCCTACATCACGAGCGCGGGCAAGGTTGTCACTTTCGAACAGCAGCACCGCATGAACCGGCCGGCGCTTCTGCTCTCGAATGGTACGGTTTACATCGGTTTTGGCACCATGGGCTGCAAGGGCTCCCCGCCTTCGACCGGTTGGTTTATGGCGTATAGCGCCAGCACTCTGAAGCAAGCAGCTGCGGTCGATATGGGACCAACCCAAAGCGCCATCCCGGGCCTCTGGATGGCGGGATATGGCCCTTCGGTCGACAGCAACGGAAATGTATACATTGCCACCGGCGAAGGTCTGTTCGATTACAATGCCGGCGGCCTGGATTATGGCGACACTCTCTTGAAACTCAACCTGGAGAATGGGGCCTTGGATTTGGTCGACTACTTCACTCCTTATAATCAAGCGTATCTTTCCACCAATGACTTGGATCTCGGATCCTCGGGCGTAGTTCTTCTGCCCACGCAATCTGGTCCGTATCCTAACCTCGCAGTGATTGCGGGGAAGCAGGGATTGATCTACCTCGTGAACCAGGATGACCTGGGTGAGTACAATCCAGCGATGGATCAGGTTGTGCAAGAAGTACCCTTTAACCCCAACACGGAAATCAATATCGACGGAGGCGCCACTTATTGGAATCAGTTCGTATATTTTGGAGGTGTTGGCCCCGATGGTAAGGCCATTCCGGTCGAGGCATTTTCGCTGACCGATGGAGTCTTATCCAGTTCGCCGGTAATGACTTCCAAGCCTTATTCCTTCTTTAGCATGTTCTCCATCTCGGCCAACGGCTCAGAAAATGGAATACTGTGGGGCGTGCAATTCAAGCCTGCCGGCGCCAGCCTCACCGCGTTCAACGCCACGAACCTGGATACTTTATATATGTCGCCGCTGTTCGAGCAGACTTTGCATTTCGTCACACCGATGATCGCCAACGGGAAAGTCTACGTAACCACTATGAACAGTTTGGAGGTGCAGGGCCTTTTCAACGAGAGTCAGGTCGCCGGCGGGAACAACCAGACCGCCGAAGTTTCCACCCAGCTGCCAAAAGTGTTGAGCGTAAGAGTTGTCAACGTCTACACCGGACAAGTCATGCCGGGGGTTACGGTTAATTTTAGCGACGGCGGAAGCGGCGGCACTTTCAGCAACCCAAATCCGCTAAGCGGCGCCACCGGATATGCGAATACAAAGTACATTCTGCCGTCGGCGGCGAATATATACAAACTCACAGCATCCGCGCCTGGTTTTACAACGGCGCGCTTCACCGAGACAGCAACAGCGCCGGTCAGCGCGGTGAACCACTGAACAGCGCCGATCGTATTGGCGCGAGAGCTGCTATTGCTCCAGCAAGACGGGTTGTGTGCTGATGTTGATTTGCTGGCTGGCGGATGTGGCTGCTGAGATGCCGGTCAAATCCCGGTAACTGGTATAGCCTGCGGGAACCGTAAATGCCGCGCCGGTTTCGCTTGGGGTCCAGACAAACATCGCCGCCGTCCCGTTGGACTCGGCAAACGGAGCAGACCAGATTTCGGTTGTGCCGCTGCCCGTGGAAGACGCAGGCCCCGTGAACTTCCCCCCCCTCAGATATTGCATCATCCAGTAATAGGCGCTTTCGTATTGTGAGTTCGATCCAACGGTTTGGTTCCACTTGTACCAGTCGAGGCTGGAAGCCCCATTTGAGTCGTGAAGAATCTGCCAGCGCACAATCTGCCCGGTGCAGTCGTCTGGGTTGTATTCCGCTGAGGGACAGCTGTAATTCAATTCGGGTGATCCGTTGAAATTGGTTTCGGTGTTAGCCCACGGGGTGCTGGCCCAACCCGAGGTCGAACTCTGAACACTCAGATAGACTCCGTTGTAGATGCTCCATGTTTGTTCTGGAGTGGCCGTGGTGGTTTCGGTGTCAGTAAGATAGACGTGCCAATCCACCCAATCGGAAATGCGGCCATTGGCGTTCTCATAGTTCAGCCAGTTTTGAAAATCGACTTTAAAGCCATTGCCAGTCTGGCTGAAACGCGTGGTCGAGGGCATTAGTATTACGGCGTTAGGCACGTTCGTCCGAATGAGGGCAACTGCCGGCTTGACCATCTGATAAACCTGCGCCATCGTGCCGGTCCAGTGGAAAGTCTGGTTCCATTCGTTCCACATCTCGTAGTATTTGATGAGATTCGCAACGCAATTTCCCGCCGGGCTGCAATGCTGGGTGAAGGCAGTAACAAAAGCATTGAAGGTCGGGCTGCCGCTCGCCGTCAGATCGCTCGGAATGCCGTTGGTGCCAGTCGGCGCGTCCGGCGAAATACCGCACGTGCCTACCGTAGAATCCCAGCACGGAGTCCAGGTAAATACCTGAATTACCGCGATCGGCTGGTGTTGCGCGATCAGGTCCAGCCATTTGTCCAAGGTGCCCCAATCATAGCTATTGTTTGCGGGATTCATCTGCGACCAGTGGGTTCCCGCATCGTGCAGACGCAAAAGGCCTGGTTGCGCCTGCGTGCTGGGCCAAACGATTGTGTCATTGGGCCCTTCACAGTCTGCCGTATCCCCATTGCCACACTGCATGCCGAAGTTGGAACTCTGGATACCCGTCTGTGTCGTGGGAGGGGGCGTAGGCGGCGTTACTGTGGTGGAGGACGATCCCCCACCGCAGCCGATCAGGGAACTCAAAAGTGCAATTGAGATAATTGCCGCCAGCGCTGTGGTCCCGCGAACCACAGCGGTCGAACGGATAAGCACTTTCTGACCTCCTACAGCGGGAATTCTTACCTTAAGGTTGGATCAATAATCGTAACACCTGAGTCTCAGAATAGTTTCGAAACGGTTATACACCTTAGGGCACTCCCTAGCGGTGGGCATTGTTTTCTCTTACCTGCGTGGCCTTTGGTGTTTTAACGGTTTTGCAAACTGACCGGCCACCATTATGATGGCGGATAACCCCCCTTTGGACGTAAAACAATCGTAATACCCTGGTGTTGAAGAAGAACCTATAAATTAAAGGGTACAAGAGAAGAGAGAAGAGGAGCTTCGCGTTATGGAAGAAGTCTTAGCCAAGGTCCAGGGAGCGTTTAAGTCTGCGTTTGACGTCGATCCAAAAACCGTCACATTGGAAACCACGCCGGAGCAGGTTTCCGCGTGGGACTCGATGGGACATGTGACTCTGGCAAGCAGCATTGAGCAGGCGTTTGGATTGACCTTTGACGTGGACGATCTGATGGAAATGGAAGACGTACGGGCCATCTGCCGGGTCGTCGAAGCCAAGCTCAACAAAGCCGAAAATGCGCACGTCTCCTGAATGGAATTTCGCGGCACGCCTGGTCGATCGGCTGGGCAAGAATTCTTCCCTGACTGACGCCGGCACCGGGGAAACGGTTTCTGCCGCAGAGATCGGTGGGAAAATTGCCGGCTTCGGAGCTGGTTTTCTGGCGCTGGGCCTGCATCCTCAGGATCGGGTGCTCATCAGTTGCGGCCTGAATTCTGCGAGCGCGCTGGCTTATCTGGGCGCGATGTACGTGGGATGCGTTCCGGTGCTTGCGGATGAGCGCACTATCGCAACTTCCGGCGAGTCACTATTCGCGAAAGCAAAGATCAAGGCTGCATGGACGGGGAAGGGAACTAGCTGGGATTGGGCGAAGAAGAATGGTTTTCCTCAAGTCGAGGGCAGCTTCGACTCTTGTTCCCTCAAATCACTCGAGCCCGCGCCATGTGTCGAGAATGACCTGGCGGCGTTGATGCCAACTTCGGGATCCACCGGAATCCCCCGGCTGGTAAACGTAAGTCACGGGAACTTGGTCGCCAATACAGAGGCGATCATTCGTNGCCAGCAGCTCGGTCCGGACGAACGGGCCATGCTGATCATGCCNGTGAGTTATTGCTTCGGCGCAAGCGTCCTGCACACGCATTTGTTTCAGGGAGGCGGAGTCGTTTTTGACTCGCGGTTCATGTTTCCCGACAAGGTGCTGCAAGCCANTAACACCTGCGGCTGTACGACGTTTGCCGGCGTGCCCACTGTTTACAGCATCCTCCTTCGGCGCTCTCACCTTCGTTCCATCCCTTTGCCTTCGCTGCGCCGGTTTCTCCAGGCCGGAGGTGCGCTTGCTCCAGAAAGTGTTCAGGAATTCCGCAACATCGCGCCGGAAGCTGATTTCCTCGTCATGTATGGTCAAACCGAAGCGACCGCACGCATTTGTTGCTCTCCACCGAAAGGCTCGGACAAAAAGCTCGGCAGTGTCGGGCTTCCATTGGATAATCTAACGCTGCGCATCGTTGATGACAAAGGACAGGAAGTTCCGGCTGGACAGACTGGCGAAATCCAAGTTTTTGGTCCCTCGGTGTGTGCAGGGTATCTTGACGACGTCGAAGCGACTCGGTGCAAGTTTAACGAGGGTTGGCTCAAGACCGGAGATTTGGGTTGCCTTGACGACGAGGGATACGTCTGGGTCAAAGGCCGAATGAGCGGGTTCATAAAGATTCGCGGCTACCGCGTGAGTCTCGCGGAGGTCGAAGCAAAAGTGGCAGCCGTCGCTGGGGTTTGCGAATGCGCTGCCACGGGCGTAGAACATCCGGAGGCGGGAGAGGCGCTGGCTCTGTTCATCGTTGCGGAAGGCGCAGGGAACGGCGGCGATAACGCGCTCGTCGAGAGAGTTCGGCGCGCGCTGCCTTCCCAATGGACGTGCAGTTCGGTGAATGTGCTTCCTGAGTTACCTAAGACGGCGAATGGCAAAATCGCCCGATCTGAGTTGCCGACCTTCGCATGAGCGCACTTGAAGAAATCGAGCAGGGCATCGAAAGCCTGCTGATGGAGCCGCCTTACGCGTCTGACCCTCAGCAGCGGCGGTGCGTTTTACTCGAGCTCCTGAAAAAGGAGTTGGGCTACGCTTGCGAGCAGAATTCTCGATTTCGCAATTACGTGGAGCATTGGCCCACCGATTTTCGAAACGCGAAAGAAATCTCTGATTTGCCTTTCCTTCCAGTAGGAGTGTTCAAGTCGGATCCACCACTGGCATTGGTCGAGGCAACTGAAGTCAAGCGAACTCTTACTTCGAGCGCGACTACCGGGCAGGTACCCAGCCGCATCGTTCTGGATGCCGCCACGGCGCGAAGAATGTCGAAAGGGGTCATTACGATTGCTCGGGATTTCATCGGATCTTCGCGCAGACCTTACTTGGTCATCGACACGCCGGAGAATTTGGCGGTCCAAACTCAGCTAGGGGCGCGGGGGGCAGCCATTCAGGCTCTGCGTTCTTTCGCAACGGAAATTATCTGTGGCCTGCAACGGGGCGAGCAGGGCGATTCCACTTTAGACCTGAACAAACTGCTTGCTTTCGCCGCCAAGTGGAAGGATTCCGAAATATTGGTCTATGGTTTCACCTACGTAATTTGGACCGAACTGGTGCAGCCTCTGCAGCGCCAGGGCATCATGCTAGATCTTCCCAACGTCCGCGTCCTGCACAGCGGCGGATGGAAGCGTTTGGAGCGGCAGGCGGTGACGCGCGACGTTTTCATCGACGGGGTTTCGGCACTCTTTGGATGCTCCACAGAACGGATAGTTGACTACTACGGCATGGTCGAGAATGTCGGCGTGATCTACCCGGATTGTGCTCAAGGCAATAAGCATGTTCCAAACTTTGCAGAAGTTATCATAAGAGATCCCCTAACGCTTGCTCCTGTCAAAGCCGGAGAGCGCGGTCTGATCCAGGTCTGCAGCGTGCTGCCCACAAGTTTTCCGGGATTTCTGTTGCTCACTGAGGACATGGCAGAAGTTATCGGCTACGACGATTGCCCGTGCGGAAGAAAAGGAACGAGCTTCCGCTTCGCCGGAAGAGCGCCGAAGGCCGAAGTTCGCGGTTGCGGCAATCTGGAAAGCACGCGCCATTCGCAAGCGCAGTTGAGTGGCATAGTGGATGCCACAGTATGAGCGATCTGATCCACTCAATCGACTCTCCTCAAGAGATCTCTCGCGCAGGGCAGCGGCTCAGAGAAATTGCCCTGGCCAAGGAGATTGCTCCGTCGGTAGTCCTTGATGTTTTCGAGCGCTGGGGCGCCGCGCTCGACGGCCGTGAGTTGCATGAGATTCCCGGCATTACGTTTCTCCGCCTTTGGCTCCGGCGTGGCAATTTGGAGCCCTTGCTGCTTCGCGAACTCGGCTCAAATGTGTTGAACGGTGGCTGGTGGGAGGACGGGCGCGCAAAGCTGCGGGCATTTCCGTTGGGAGTGGTCGGCCACTGGCCCGCGGGAAATATAGAGATTCAGCCCATCTTGTCGATGACCTGCGCTTTGCTGGGAGGGAATTGTTGTTTGGTGCGAGTGCCAAGCGGTTTGGTGGATGTAACTGAACGCGTGATAGAAAGGCTGCGCGAGGCTGATCCCGCAGGTGTGATGACTGAGCGTATTTTCATGGCGAGTTTCGATCATTCGCGGACCGACCTTCACGAATCCATGGCGCAAGCAGTGGACGGCGCCATCATCTGGGGCGGAGCGGAAGCAGTGTCGCAGGTGCGTAGGTTGCAATTTCCGCACTGGGCCCGCGTTCTCGTATTTGGCCCGCGAATCTCCGCAGCCGCTATGGACGCTCAGGCTTGGGCCGATCCCGAAGAACGGTCTTCGTGGTGTCGACGCATTGCGCGCGATGTTTGGCAGTTTGACCAGCAAGCCTGCTCGTCGCCGCAAGCGCTCTTTCTGGAGCGTGGCGACGGATGTGATGCGAACGAGTTCGTCGAAGATCTTAAAGCAGCCTTTGAGGAAGAGAACCGGTATCATCCGCGCCAGCAAATCGAACCAGGATTAACTTCGGCGATTTGCCTGGCACGCGCATCGTGGTTGCTTGAAAGTGATAAGAATCGTGCCTTCTTTCCCGCCACGCCGGATTGGACCATTCTGCTGGGGGAGGGTGTAGAAATGCCCGTGCCCACGCAGGGCCGAACTCTCACTGTGCGTGTGGTCGATGATCTCTTCGACGTCATTGCAAAATTCGATGGAACCTTGCAGACTTTGGGCCTCGGCGTTCGGGATCCGGAAAAAGAAGAAACTTTGGCCAAGGCAGCTGGACGCAGCGGCGTGGACAGGATTGTTAAATTGGGTAGGATGCACGTTTTCAGTTCTCCATGGGACGGAACAGAATTGATTCGCCCGATGGTGCGCCTCGTACGTCATGTAACGTCTCAGACTTGATTGAGGAAGAAGGAGAAGAGTATCGAATGGATCACGCGGAACTTTTTCTTCAGGCAATGGATCGCAAGGCGAAGATATTCGCCCGCTCAGCGCGGGCGACAGTAGAAGCCAACCGGGAATTGTGCACGTGGATATTAAATCCGTTGGCGCGATGGGCTGAGGCCGCTTACGGCAGCGATATATTCGACGCCGCGGCCCACGGCTACGCCGAATACTGTGTTGGCATCGCCAAAGCCAATCGTTTGTACGAGAGGGCCGGTCGCTATACGCCTGAAACTATGCCGGAGATCGTCTCCAGAGTCTACGACGACGAGAGCTACATGGTGCCCTACATGTGGGCTGCTATTCTCATCTATCCCTTTTGGCCATCCATGATCGGCCACATCGCCATGTTCCGTGACGACTTTCTCAGGCGTTTGCCGCGCAACGCGACCATCTCTGAACTGGCCGCCGGTCACGGTGTTCTGAGCCTCCTGGCAGCGGAAGAGCGCCCCGACATTCAGGTAGAGAGTTCCGATATCAGTCCACCTGCAGTGGCGGTCGCAGATCGGTTGCTTGCTGCTTCCGGACATGCCGGCCGCGTCAAGTTCGTAGTAAGGGACGCGTTGAACGGCGACGGTTCGACTAGGAAATTCCAGGGACTTATTTCAGCGATGCTGGCCGAGCACCTAACCGATCCCAGGCCGCTGTTCAAGACAATGTCCCATCAGCTCTCGCCCGATGGAATGGTATTCTTCAGCACGGCACTCGAATCGCCGCAGCGCGATCACGTTTATGAATACAACCGGGAAAGCCAGCCGCTCCAGATGGCTGAGACTGCTGGCCTGCGCGTGAGCCGGCTGGTTTCCGATCCGGCCGCGGTGCCGCCGGGCTCGCGGTTCCTGCCGCGCTCAACCGCTATGATTCTGAGGGCGCGGTGAAGATGAGGATGAAAATGGTGCTTCCGGCATGACTATCCCTCTGATGAATTTTGAGGAAGTGCGAGTGGCTTTGAAACAGCGCTTCCCCATGTTAATGGTCGATACGGTCATCTCGTTGGAGCCCGGCAAGAGCATACGCACAACTAAGAACGTGACGGGAAATGAACTTCAATTCCTCGGTCATTTTCCCGAACACGCCGTGATGCCGGGAACTCTGATTGTGGAGGCCATTGGTCAATCGGCCTCCATTCTTTTTGCCAAGACCACCGGAACCGGAATGCAGCCCGGGGAGTTTTTGGTGCTGGGAGCTATCAACGAGATGAGATTTCTGGTGCCGGTCGTTCCAGGAAACAAATTGGAAATTGAAATCCAGGTTTTGAAATTCATCCCCGATTTCGCGCTGGTGGAAGCGGTGGCGACGGTTGATGCGATTACAGTGGCGAAAGGAAAATTAGGTTTTGCCAGACGAGGTTTGCAAACCTCTACACCTGCATAGCTGTTTGTTCCAGAGATTGCCGGCTGTTAAACTTGCGCTTGCTTCCTCAGACCAAATTTAAATTCTCACTGTCTCGCGTTGTTGCATTGGAATAGCACGCTATGGCCGCGCGTCCGCTCATTGAACCCGATCTTCCGCAGGTGGCGGATCTGTATTGGAATGTTATGCGTGAGCGCAAGGGACCGGCTCCGCCGGCAGTTCGTTCTATTCTTCAAAAACTTTACTTCACCAATCCCTGGCGTGACAGCGCAATCCAGTCCCTTGTTTATGAAGACAAGGGAGGGAAGATCGTCGGATTCCTGGGCGTGATTGCCCGGAAGATGTCGCTTTGCGGCCAGCCTGTTCGAGTGGCTTTCGGAGGGAATTTTGTAGTAAATCCCGAGGCCCGCAAAAGTCTTGCAGGCATGCGCTTGTTGGGCACTTACATGGCTGGTGAGCAGGATCTCTCGGCAACGGACTCCGCGAACGACGTCTCCAGAACTTTGCTGGAACGGCTGCGTTTTCGCACCATCATGCCGCTTAGCATCCACTGGTCGCGCCCGCTACGGCCAGGTCATTACGCTGCCCACATGATGACTAAATCGAAAGGTCCGGCAATTTCAGGCGCTCTCAAGCTGGCTGCGAAGCCTTTTTGCAGCCTGCTCGATGGAGCGGCTACAAGGTTTTCCGGCAGCCCGTTCCATCAAGCCAAATCTCCCCTGCACGGGTCGGAGCTTGATCTTGAAACGCTTCTTCAGTGCCTGATCGAGTTTCGCAATGGTTATTCGCTGTGGCCCGAATACGATATCCAATCGCTTCATTGGCTCGTGAATTTCATCGAGCACCGGCCGAGCCGCGGAGCCCTCCGCAAGATTGTGGTCCGAGATGACAGTCAGAAAATTGTTGGCTGGTACATTTATTACGTCAATCCGGGCAGCGTGGGTGAAGTGGTCCAAATCGGCGGCGATCCAAAATTTACCAAGGATGTTCTCGACCATCTTTTCTATGACGCATGGGAGCGGGGATTGATTGCTTTGCACGGCGTTCTTGACACCCGGCGGATGGCCGACTTCTCCGACAAGAGTTGCTTTTTTACCTGCCGCGGCGGCTGGGCGGTAGCACATTCCCGCAAACCCGAAATCCTCGAAGTCCTCGAACGCGGCGATGCTTTTCTCTCTCGCCTCGATGGCGAATGGTGCCTGAATCCCGGAGTCGATTGATCGCAGATCGTAACGGGATCTGGCAAGTTTTATGCCTGCGGTTTATTTCTGGCAGGAAGTTCTTCTTCGCCTCATTCTCTCTATTGCGCGGTCACGCGTTCCAGCAGCCTTCTGAAATCTTCTACCGTCTGAGCGATCGTGTCGACGGTGAATAGATCAGGATTGTATTGAGCGCGGCCCAGCAAGCCGTCCGCGCGGTCGCTCAGTTCGATGTAGAGATCCCACCTCGCTCCGCCACTCTCCACATCCATATAAGTCATGCTCCAGCCGGAAGGAAGGTGCGCCACTTCAGGCGCGACCGATAGCGCGACCGTAAAAAACGGGTGACGGCTTTGATCGGGTTTGATCCGAAGTCTTTCTGCAATCAGTTCGAGAGGCACATCGTCATTCGAGAGAGCTCCCAATGTTGCTTCGCGCATCTGGCGCACCAGCGCGCCAAACGCGGGATTGCCTGACAAATTCGCCCGTAGTGGGACAGGATTCAGAAAGTATCCCATGCAGCGTTGGAATTCGATTTGTTTACGGCCGGAGGGTGCCAGCGTGCCCACAATGATGTCTTCTTGTCCCGTATACCGATGCAGCAGCGAGACCAATCCTCCAAGCAAGACCATGAAGAGCGTTGCTCCTTCGCGCCGGCCGAGATCTTTGAGGGATTGAGCCAGTTCGGGGGGTAGCTTGAAAGGATGCATCGCCCCACGATAGGTTTGTTGCGCGGGCCGTACACCTTTATTCGGCCACGGCAGAACAAGTAACTCGCCACCGAGCTTCTGTTGCCAGTAAGATAACTGACTCTCAATAGTTGCCCCGCTAACGTTTCTCCGCTGCCAGGCAGCGAAGTCTGCAAATTGTGCCCCCAGTTCAGGCAGCGGCGAGGGTTTACCCGACGCAAAAGCTTCGTAGAGAGTTGTCAGCTCGGACGGGAAGATGTCGAACACAGTAATGCCGTCGACAATGCTCTGATGAGCGGTCAAATACAGGCGGTGCTCGTCGTCGCTAAAAGTTACCAGCCGGGCCCGAACCAGCGGCCCATGTTTTAAATCGAAAGGGAGTTGGGCATCTATGGTTGCCAGATCGAGAGCTTTCCTCTCGCGTTCGGCTTCCGGAAAAGTTCTTAGATTTTCTACTGGCAATGTGAAAGTTGCCGGGGCGGGATGAACAATCTGGACCGGTCGCTTCGCCATCACCTCAAATGTTGTCCGCCAAATCTCGTGGCGTCTGACAATTTCCGCCAGACTTCGTTCCAGCGCCGGCGTATCGCAGGGGCCGCGGCGATGAATAGTAATGGACTCGTTGTGCAGTGGCGCAAACTTGCCGGCCGTCTGATCGAGACGCCAAACTCGCTCTTGCGCCAGCGACAGAGGCGAGGGAATTTCTCGGCTACGATATTTGAGATCAACCGCAGCAGATGAAGTTTCGGCAACGCTTCCGCGCCTTCTCTGTAACTCCAGCAGCTTCTGTTTAGCTTTAGAAAGGCCCGCTTCTTTTGCATCCAAGCTTTCGACCTCGTCAACTTACGGCGTGAGATGCCTGAAACCTTACCGGCAGCGCGGTCAAGCCTCGCAACCCAAGGTTGTTCCGCCAGGTCAAGGGGCCAGGTTGCAATTCTAAATTGTGCAAGCGCCGGACGATGGCCTCAAATACTTCCTGTCCTTCCACGCGCGCCAATGCTGCCCCGAAACAAAAATGAGCCGCATATCCAAAGGCGAGATGCCGATTGTCCGTCCGTCCAACATCAAAACGGTCAGGGTCAGGGAAGCGTTCGGGGTCGCGGTTAGCCGCCGCCATCACCGCCATCACCGCCTGCCCCTTGCGAATCTTCTTCCCTCCCAACTCGACGTCTGCCGGCGCGATTCGCCCCGTATGCTGGCTGGGACTTTCGTAGCGCAGCATTTCTTCCACGGCAGACGGAATTAATGAGGGATCGTTCTGCAATCTTTCCAATTCTGTGGGATTGCGCAGCAGAGTAAGCACGCCGTTGCCAATCAGATTCGTTGTAGTCTCCTGTCCGCCCACCATGGTCACGATACTGTTCGCGATCACTTCTTCCTCGCTCAAGCGGTCGCCGTTCACTTCCGCAGTCATCAAGGAGCGAACCAGTCCCTCCTGAGGAATGTCCTTCTGTTGCCGGATCGTCTCCCGAAAATAGGCCGTCATATCTTGCACGGTGCGCAGCATGCGTGGAGCGTGATCAGGATTGTGCTGGAAGTTCCCCAGCATTTCCGCAAAGTCGGCCGACCAGGCCTTGAGTTGGAGGCGATCGCTGAGCGGAACGCCAAGCATCTCGGCGGTCACGATCGCGGGCAGCGGCTCCGCTAAGTCCGCAATGATGTCCATCTCGCCTTTGTCTTGCACTGCGTCCAGAAGGTGGTTCACGATCTCCCGAATGTGCGAACGCAATACCGCAACCCTCGCCGGGCTAAATGCCTGTGACGCCAAACTCCGCAGTCTGGTGTGGGCCGGAGGATCCATGAAGAGCATCTGCTTCACCATCAACTGCGCGAGCGGCCCGATCTGCGAAAGTCCCAAAACATTCAATCTTTCCGGAGTATGGGTACGATCGGCGGAAAAGGTGTGCAACACTTCCAGCACGTCAGCGTAAAGGGTTACCACCCAGGTATGCAGGAAGGCGTCCCACTGCACCGGAGCCTCGGTCTGCAGGCGGCGAAACAAGGGGTAAGGATCGGCGAGCACCTGCGGATCCAGAAGATGATAAAGGCTGAGCGCGCTGGCTCCCGTACTTCTGGAACTTGCTCGATCAGGGGGAAGGTTCATAGGCCGCCTTGGTTTGTATGCAAGGCGAGTAAACGCTCAGCCTCCTCCTCTGTCATCGCATCGAGCTGCGCTACCATCAATTGCTCTACTTCGGCTGAAAGATCGGCGACCGTCGGATGATCGAACAACTTCAGCAACGGCACCTCAACATTGAAAGCCTCTCTCAGGCGGGCAATCAGTTGCGTTCCGAAAAGTGAGTTGCCGCCCAGATAAAAGAAGTTCTCTTCCAGTCCCACTTTTTCCAATCCCAGAAGTGATGCCACGATCCGAGCCACATGCTGCTGCGTGGCTGTGGTGGCATGGAACGAGACTTGCTCCCGTAATACGTTGGCATCATTGGCTGCAGGCAACGCCGAACGGTCCACTTTGCCGCTCGGCCCGAGCGGCAGAAAATCCAGCCGCACAAACTTTGCGGGAAGCATGTAGTCGGGCAATTCCTTTGACAGGAAATCGCGCAACTCACCCACTGACGGGCACTCGCCTACGGGAACAACAAAGGCCACCAGTTCCTTTTCGCCTGCGCCATTCTCGCTGGCCACAATCACGCTTTCACGGATCGCCGGATGCCGGTTCACCGCGCCCGCGACCTCATTCAGTTCTATGCGGTAGCCGCGAATCTTGACTTGGTCATCCACGCGTCCATGAAACGCGATCTGCCCATCGGGAAGCCAGCGCCCCATGTCGCCGGTTCGATAAAGCCTCGCATCATCATGTGCGCTAAAGGGATGTTTGACAAAACGCTCAGCGCTCATCGCAGGATCGTTGAGATAGCCCTTTGCCAGCCCCGCGCCTCCGATGTAGATCTCTCCGGTCTCGCCGGTAGCTACACGCTGCATCGCGCTATCAAAAATGTAGACTTCCGCATTATCGATCGGTCGCCCAATCGCCGGCAGCCGATTGGCTGATTCCTCCGGATTCACGGTTGCCGAAGTCGCAACGACAGTACACTCGGTAGGTCCGTAATTATTGACCAGGCTGAACGGAAGACCCGCCGATGGATATTGATGTAGGGTGTCGGCGCCGGTCAGCAAGAAGCGCAGAGCTGTTTCCTTTGGCCACGCTAGTTTCAGCATCTGCTCAGCTAGAGGGGTGGGGGCGAAGCCGATCGTGATACGTTCGCGTACCATCCAATCCCGCAATCGTTCCGGCTGAGCCCGGATCTCGTCATCCACCAGATGCACGCTGGCTCCGGATATCAGGTAAGGCCAAATCTCCCAAACCGCAGCATCAAACCCAATCGATGCCATCTGACTCGCGCGATCCTTCATCGTCACGACGAAAGCTCGGTTGTGCCACTGGCATAAATTCAGCAAGCTATCGTGTCCAACAGCTACAGCCTTTGGTATCCCGGTCGAGCCGGAAGTGTAGATCACATATGCCAACTGCTCCGGTGCTATGCTCGCCGGCGGCGCGACTACACCCGTGTCCGCCACACTGGTCTCGGCCGTAGAGCAATCCAGCGCAACCAGCTTTCTACCATCTCCCGTAACCCCTTCTATCAATCTCGAATGAGTCAGCACCACCGATACCTGCGCTGTTTTAAGCATCATCTGCAAGCGTTTCGCTGGCGTCTTCGGTTCTAGTGGCAAATACGCGCAACCCGCTCTTAGAATTGCCAGAGCCGCGGCGGGAAAATCTACCGTGCGCTCTACGCATAAACCCACCACGCTCCCGGGCGCTGCCCCAAGAGTGCGAAGATGGCTAGCGAGTTGTTTCGATCGATGATCCAATTCTTGATAAGTAAGACATTCGGAACCAGCGCATACGGCTAAGGCGTGGGGCGTAATCGTGGCCTGGCGTTCCACCAGTTCGGGGACGCAAAAGAAGGGTTTCCCGTCAAAAAATTCAATACCAGAAGAATTTGCTCGCTTGCTGCTTTCCATATTCGAGTTTGCGGGCTCCTCAATCAATGAACGGCCAAAATTCCAGTAATCAGGGGATCTCAGAGTGAAATCGGGATATAAGCCGAGGGGGAGGGAAACAACAACTCGGATTATATATCAGTTCTCCCCGGAAGAGCCTGATTTTCTGCTTGATTCGGCGGACGTCTTAGTGGCGAACGAAACGCGAAACTGGTTTCGTGGCTCCAGTCAAGCCGGCAGTCCCACCTGTGCTATAGTTGCCAGTCCTCTCCTCCGGGGCACTCGGTTTTTCGGTCATGCGGTTCCTCCCTCGGGTACAGCACGACGAGGAATTTCGAAAGTCGATCCGGCCTCAGCGCCGCACTCATGAATGCCGCCCCTCCAAATAAGCCCGCGAAATTACAATCTGTAAAATTACGAGAAGTCCGCTTTGAGGATTACCCCCAAATAGCCGTATTGGTTTCAAAGTTTCATCTCCACATCGAAAGCTATTCTGGCTGGGAGCACCTTTGGGCTAACAACCCGGCCTATCGCGAAGTTAGAGACAAGTTTCCCATGGGATGGGTTCTGGAAAATGGTGAGGGTGCAGTCTCCGGCTATCTCGGCAATATTCCCCTGAGCTACGAGCTCGAAGGGAAGCGGTTCCTGGTGGCGACAACTCGCGCCTGGGTGGTCGACACTCCATATCGCTCGTATTCCACGCTGCTGCTTGCCACTTATTTCCAACAAAAGTGCGTCGACCTTTTCCTGAGCACCACGCTTAACGATCAGTCCACACCTGCATACACAAACTTTGGAACCATTCGCGTTCCCGTCGGAAAATGGGATCGAACCCTATTTTGGATTACGAATTACCCAGGCTTCACTCGAAGTTTTTTGCGGAAGAGGGGCATATCGATGGCGAGCGCTCTAAGTTATCCTTCTTCCGCCGGCGTATTTCTTTACGACCAGTTCACTGGGAGTGGTCTTCGCAACAACCTGACCGCGCCTAGGCCGCGCAGTCTGAATACATTCGACGATCGCTTCGACGCCTTTTGGGAAGCGCTTCGAAGAAACAAGCATAATGTCCTGCTCGCAGTTCGCAGCCGCGAAGTTCTTCAGTGGCACTTCAAGGCAGCCCTCGATCAAAACGCGGCGTGGATCTACGCTATAGAATCCAACTCTGGAATGGCGGCATACGCAGTATTTCTGCGCGATGATTATCCGGAGATTGGGCTTACTCGGGTGCGTCTGGCCGACTTTCAGTGTTTGGACCAGGACCAGGCGCCGGACTTGCTGATCTCCTTGCTTTCCGCAGCGATGGATCGCTGCCGCCGGGAATCCATTCACATGCTTGAGCTGGTTGGCTTGTCGCCGGAGTTGGAAAAAAGATTGCAGTCCGCTGCTCCGCACCTCCGCTCTCTTCCCAGCTGGCTTTACTTCTACAAGGCAAACACTCCCGCTCTCGCCGAAAAGCTCAAGGCTGAGGCCGCGTGGCAGCCTTCGCTTTTCGATGGAGATTCAAGCTTGTGGAGTGAGGCGATTAGCGGCAGTACATAAGCTATCGCTTTAACTTGCTATAAGTGCAATAAAAATCAATAGCGATCGAGAGAGGAAGTCACTCTTTTAGCTGTCAGCAATCTTCCTAAGTACCGGGAGCACCCGTCGTTGGCTCTCGATCAACTGCGGCTCAATATCGGCTAGGGTCATCCATCGCGGCGAACCTTCCCATGAATTTGCTAATTTACCGCCGGTAGCGTGGACTTCAAATAGTGAAATATTGCAGGGAAATTCCACCTCGCTGTGAAACCGCAACATCAATCTCTTGCCGCTTACCGCCATTCCTGTTTCTTCATGGACCTCGCGATCAATCGTTTGATCGTCGTCTTCTTGCCAGTTTGAAATTCCTCCAGGCAGAGAGACTCCGCGGCCATCGTTGCGGTGGATCACGAGGAACTTTCCGTCTCGATGGATAATCGCGAGCGAGGCCCGCAGCGTGCCGAACAGTGGAAACGCGCTATAAAGTTTGCGGCAACCGTTCGAGACGATCCAGTACATTCGCCGCTTAAGGGTTTCGAGTGCGCCTGGCAAGGAGGCAGTCTAGCACGCGAAAGTCAAGATTTTACCGGGATGGGTGCTGCAGGAGGAGACCTAAGGTCGCAACGCGCGGAGAGAAGCGGGATTGTTCGCGACCACCGGGGCGGTTGCCGCAACCTTCTTTGAGGCCGTCGCATTTGTGCCCAGCGTGCTTCTGGATGTCGGCGTACCGCCGCTTAGCGCATAAAGCACAACTTCAACGCGGCTGGAGACACCCAGTTTATCGAAGATGCGGAAGAGATAATTCTTTACCGTGTGTTCGCGAAGAGTGAGTCGCTGCGCAATCTCGCGATTGCTAAGTCCCTCGGCTACGCAGCGCACCACATCGAGCTCGCGCGCGGAGAGCAGCGGCTTCCCGCCCACAGTGGCAAAGCGCATGGGCATTGGTTCGGAGACGGCTTCCAATAAGTAATGTAGTTCTTCGCTGCTGGCCCACACTTGCCCTTTATGCACGCAGAGAATGCATTTGGCCAGCGACTTCAGCGATTCCGTGCGGGAAAACACACCCCGCGCTCCCGCGCGGAAAGCCTCGATCACTGCCACTCGCTCCGAACTATCGAGCAGCATAACCACTCGCGTATTCGGTGAGATGGCGCAGATCTCGCGGCACAGCGCAAAGCCGGAAGCGCTATCGTCGCCCTGGCGTGAACTTACCAAGGCTACGTCCGGCCGCTCTTTCTTCGTCCAAGCCAGAATCTCCGAGGCCTTTGAAGGCGATCCGGCCATATCGATCTGTTCATCCCGCGCCAAAGCCTCCACCAGCAGTTGAGTGTTCATGGAGGTGTTATCGGCGGCGAGAACCCGAATTCGATCTTGTTGTGGGAAGCCGGTTACTTGAGCCATCGTCGATGTCATCTGAGAATTTGAAGGGAGGCTTTTCTCTCCCCGCACCTTATAACTCCGCAACAAAACAAGTTGCTGGAGAATTGTATGGGGAGAACAGAATAACGCAAAGCCCTGGCTGCGAGTTTAAAACCCTTGTCGGGACAAGCCCGGACTCGGCATCGCTCGTCCCTTGCATTCATCTGGAACGAGCGTATCCGCTTAACTCTTCCCGGTAAATGGCACGTAAGGGCTACGCTAGCGTAACGAGTTACACCAGAGGGTTCTTCAGTTTACCTAAGATAATTAACCTATTTGTAGACAATGCCTTGTGGCCCTAGCGGAGGCGCGCCCTGGCCTTCGAAGCCGATTCTGATATTCACAAAGACTTGTTTCTTAGTACTGAACGTTTCTTAGTACTTCACGATCGCGGCAAATGATTTAGCTTCCAGCGAAGCTCCCCCCACCAACGCTCCGTCGATCTCCTCTTGCGCCATCAAAGAAGTGGCATTCTCCGGCTTGACTGATCCGCCATAAAGGATGCGCAGCGCCGAAGCGAATTCCTCGCCGAATATTTCCGCCGCTTCCTTCCTTATCACGGCGTGAGCCTCGGCAGCCAGCTCCGGGGTCGCTGTCTTACCGGTGCCTATCGCCCACACTGGCTCGTAAGCCACTACCATATTCGTAGCCTTCTTCGCGGATATCGCATGGAACGCCCGCACGCACTGCCGTCTTAGAACATCATCGGTCAGTCCGGACTCCCGCTCCTCCAATACTTCGCCCACGCAGCAAATCGGCGTCAATCCAGCTTCCAGCGCCGCCTTCAGTCGCATGTTTACCGTATCGTCCGTCTCGCAGAAGTATTGCCTGCGCTCCGAGTGGCCGATGATGACGTGAGTCACCCCCAGCGCAAGCAGCATGGCTGTCGAAGTTTCCCCGGTAAAGGCGCCCTCCGTTTTCCAATGTACGTTCTGCGCGCCGATGTTCACACTCGATCCCTTCGCTGTTTCCAGCGCCGCAGCCAGGTCAACATCGGGCGGACAGACGACAATTTCATCCCGATGATGCCCACTGACTAGCGGCAGGAAATGATGAAAGAACTCGCGAGTCTGATGCGGCGTTTTGTGCATTTTCCAATTGGCGGCGATCAGCTTTTTTCTCATAGGAAGGCCTTTTTGATCGGGGATAGAGTAGGGGTAAAAAGAAATGAACTCTCGGGTGACTTTCTTGCTGCATCGAGCGGTCGAACTGTCAAATCCTGCGCGCTCGTTTCCAGGGTGGTCACTTTTTGTCTGTAAGTGCTTCCACGCCTGGGAGCTTTTTGCCTTCCAAAAATTCCAGCGATGCGCCGCCACCGGTAGAGATGTGCGTGATCTTGTCGGCTACTTCGGCGGCGTGCGCGGCCGCGACGCTATCGCCGCCGCCCACAATCGAAATCGCACCCGCATTTTCTGCGACCGCATGCGCCACCTTGAACGTGCCACGCGAGAAACCGGGCACCTCAAACACTCCCATCGGTCCATTCCAGACGATGGTGCGGGCGCGGGATATTTCCTCTGAAAACAGCTCGATTGTCTTTGGACCGATGTCGAGCGCCATGCGGTCGGCCGGAATCGGCTGACCTTCGCCGATCCGCTGGATTACGGCATTCGCATCAGGACGCATCGCGACCACGTGATCGATCGGGAGCAGGATCTTAACGTTTCGTTGCTTCGCTTCCTCCAGCAATTGCCGTGCCAGCTCGACCTTGTCGGCCTCAAGCAGAGATTTGCCGATTTCCTGTCCCTGGGATTTCAAGAACGTGTAGGCCATACCTCCGCCGATGATGATGGAATTGACTTTCCCCATCAAATTGCGAATGACGCCAATCTTGTCGCTGACTTTTGCGCCACCGAGAATGGCAACGAATGGCGGTTCGGGATTCTCCAGCGCTTTGCCCAGGTATTGCAACTCCTTTTCCATGAGCAATCCTGCCGCGGATTTCGTAACAAACTTTGTAATGCCCACGGTAGAGGCATGTGCGCGATGCGCCGTGCCGAAAGCGTCATTCACATAGAAATCCGCCAGACTGCCTAACTGCTGCGCGAACTTCTCGTCGTTCGCCTCTTCTTCGGCGTGGAAGCGAAGGTTTTCCAGAAGCAGAGTCTGGCCTTTTTCCAGTTGCATGGCCACTTCTTCGGCCTCCGGACCAACACAGTCCGGACAGAAGCCGACGTTTTCACCGCGCGCCAGTTCTTTATCGAGCACCATCCGCAGGCGCTCCGCCACCGGCTTCAGGCTCATCTTGGGATTAGGCTTGCCCTTCGGGCGTCCAAGGTGGGAAGCCAGGATCAACCTGGCGCCGTGGCGCAAAGCATATTCGATGGAAGGCAAGGTTTCGCGGATGCGGGTGTCGTCCATGACACGCCCATCATCCAGTGGAACGTTGAAGTCAACCCGCATAAGGATGCGGTTGCCGTTGAGCGGGAGATCGCGAATAGAAAGTTTGGACATTGGCTGGTCGTCCTTAGCTGGTCGTTCTTGGATCGAGGCTCATACCAGCAGCGCCGAGCGTTACTTTGCGGGAACAGCATCGGCGGCTGGAATGTGTGCGGGCGTTTCGCTCCCGTTTGCGAGTGCCAAACGCCCACCGCCACACAATCCTACAAACCCTTGTCGGCGATAAAGTGAATCAGATCGCGCACGCGGCTGGAGTATCCCCATTCGTTGTCATACCAGGAGATTACCTTGACGCAATTGCCGGCCACTACAAGAGTCATGGGTGCATCGACAATCGAGGAGCGCGAGTCGCCCTTGAAATCCGACGAAACCAATTCATTCTCTTCATACCCGAGATAACCCTTGAGCGGCCCATTCTCAGACGCTTTCTTCAGGGCCGCGTTAACTTCTTCTTTTGTCGTCTTCTTCTCGACCCAGACAACCAGGTCAACCACCGATACATTCGGCGTGGGAACGCGCATGGCAAAACCGTCGAGCTTACCCGAAAGCTCAGGAATCACAAGCTTCAATGCCTTTGCGGCTCCCGTGGATGTCGGAATCATGGACAGCGCCGCCGCGCGCGCCCTCCGCAAATCTTTATGCGGAAAGTCGAGAATGACCTGATCGTTTGTATAAGAGTGAATCGTAGTCATGGTTCCGCTGACGATCTTGAATTCGTCGTTTATGACCTTCGCAATAGGCGCCAGACAGTTCGTGGTGCAGGAAGCGTTCGAAATGATGTTGTGCTTGGCGCCATCATACTTCTCCTGGTTCACGCCGAGCACCAGGGTGATGTCTTCGTTTTTTGCCGGCGCGGAAATGATGACCTTCTTGACCGAGCCCCGCAGATGCTTCTTTGCGTCATTCGCGTCGGTGAAGTGTCCGGTAGATTCAATCACCACCTGAGCGCCGACAGATTCCCATGGAAGCGCTCCGGGATCTCTCTCCTTGAAGACCTTGATGGTTTTGCCGTCAATAGTAATGCTATCCGGGCCAGCGCTAATTTTGTTCGGCAGATTGCCGAGGATGGAATCGTATTTAAGCAGGTGGGCCAGCGTTTTTGGATCGGTGAGATCGTTGACGGCTACGAATTCCAGGTTAGGATCTTTGAGCGAAGTGCGCAGAACATTACGGCCGATGCGTCCGAAGCCGTTGATGCCAACTTTGATTGCCATAATTCTCCGTTCCTATGAATTGTGATGACAGAAACTTATTTGGCTATACGTGAACAGATGATGTTAGCAGGAGTGAAGAAGAGTCGTAAATAATGCAGTCAGAAAGATCGCTGCGCGGGCCGGGTCTGCGGAAGCACCGCACGGTAGTGTCCTAATTTAGGATTTAGGACGCGACCAGGTGCCTTGATCATGGGCGGTGCTCTTAAGAGAAGGTCAACTCCAGGTAAGTGTCAGTGCGCCACCACACGAGTGGTATCCTCGCCAGCCAATATTTTCGATTGATGGTTTGGCGGGCGTGGGCGTGATCTGAAGCCGGCAGAATTCGCGCCGAAGCCCCGAACTCCGGTCCCGTGATTTTGCCGCGAACGCTGCACGGAGTGACCCGGACGCTTGTATTGTTGCGAATGCGCTTGGTCTTACCCATGTCGCCGCGAGTCATTACGTAGAGCTTGCTTGCGTCCTCGCCGAACCACACCGGCGTAGGCACTCCCGTTCCGTTCTTGCGAAACGTGGTAAGCAAGATGTATTTCTGACCGCTGATCTCGGGCGGAATGGTTTGCGGCATGAATCGATTGTAACGCCGCCCGGTCCGCAACCGCCACGCACGCCTTGTCCCGGTGATAGGATTTCGTGGATGACGAATCACCTGCCACAGGCGCGACGGGGCATCCTGTGGTAAGCACCCGGTCCATTCCCAGAACGCGCCGCCAGCGGAGATCGGGGGCGGCCCGTGAAAGCGCTAGTCCCACTCCATCTTCTGTCCAATGGAATCTGCTTCTCTCCATCGTTCTCGCCGTTGTGACCGTTGCGCTCTACATTCCAGCGATCGGGCACTCGTTTGTNGTATACGACGATCGTGAATATGTCACCGCCAATCCCCACATTCATGAAGGGCTGGGCTGGAGTACGATCCGGTGGGCATTCACGTCCACCTACGCCGCGAATTGGCATCCGCTGACCTGGCTTTCGCATGCCCTCGACTATCAGCTTTTTGCCTTGAATCCAGCCGGCCACCATTTCGCTAGTGTTCTGATTCACGCGCTGAATGCAGCGCTGTTGTTTGTGCTGCTGTCATGGATCACGAGGCGCGTAGGACCTAGCTTCCTGGTGGCGGCGCTGTTCGCCTTGCATCCCATCAACGTCGAATCGGTGGCGTGGGTGGCGGAACGGAAGAACGTCNTAAGCACGCTGTTCTTTTTGTTAGCGATCGGAGCCTACGCGTGGTATGNCCGAAAGCCGGGATGGCGGCGATATTTACTTGTTGCCGTACTTTTTGCAGCGGGGTTGATGGCCAAGCCGATGGTTATCACTCTGCCGTTTGTTCTATTGCTNCTGGACTACTGGCCGCTAGAGAGAATGCAATTCGAGGAAGCCCCGACCGGCGCGGGCGAATCGAATGGCGCTCCGCAAGTAAAATTTTCCAGGTTGCTGCTGGAGAAAATCCCTTTGCTGTTGCTCTCGGCCGCGAGTGCTTGGATCACGCTCAAAGCGCAGCGATCTGTGGTGCGCACCTTCGAAGATCTCTCTTTCACCGTGCGCCTCGAAAATGCGGTCGTCGCCTATGGCTTATATCTGTTGAAAATGGTCTGGCCGGCGCGGCTGGCATTCTATCCACATTCTGTGATCCAACTACCGCCATGGCAATGGATTCTATCGGCCGTATTCTTGATTAGCCTTACCGGTCTTGTCATTGCCTTTCGCCGGAAGCGCTATCTTCCCGTCGGCTGGTTCTGGTTCCTCGGGACTTTAATTCCGGTCATCGGTCTGGTGCAGGTGGGAGAGTACGCCATGGCCAACCGTTATGCCTACCTGCCCCTGATCGGAATCTTTATCATGATCGCCTGGAGTCTTTCCGATTGGGCAGAGGGTAAAAAACTCCCCACGGTTTGGCGGGTAATTCCTGCCGCCTGCGTTTTGACGGCGCTGAGCTGTGTGACTTATCGCCAGATAAGTTATTGGCAGAGCGATTACGACCTCTGGTCGCACACCATGGAGATTGGGGAAAGTTCCTTGGCGCATAACGCGCTTGGCGTTGCGCTAATGCACCCGGAATCGTCAATGACGCAGAAAGATCTTGAGAGGGCTGGCTCAGAACCGAACCGAATGGACCAAGCCCGCCAGCATTTCGAGCGAGCTTTGGAGCTGCGCCGGCGATTGGGGCAGAAGGACTCAGGCGCATTTCTGGCAGATGAAGCCAGGACCTTAAACAACCTTGGGAATATTGATCGGCTCGAGAACCGGATCGAAGAAGGTAGCCGGCACGAGGAGGAAGCTCTGAAGATTTACCAACAGCTTGCGCCGCAGAATCCAGATGTGTATCTGCCTTACCTGGCGGCAACTCTGAACAACGTGGGGTCTTTGGACCGAATACAGAACCGTATGGAGGAAGCCCACCAGCACGATGAAGCAGCCGTGAGGATTTATCGGGAACTGGCCGAACAGAATCCCGCGAAGTACATGCCGAATGTGGCCATGACGCTAAATGAATTGGGATTCCTGAATACCATGCAGAACCGGTTGGAAACGGCGCGTGGTAGCTATAACGACGCCGTGCGGATTGACCGCCAATTGGCGCGGCAAAGTCCCGCCGTATATCTGCCGGATCTGGCGATGACTCTGGCTAATTTCGGGCGCCTGGATGCGATGCAGAATCGAATGGAGGAATCGCGCGATTCCTATGAAGAGGCTGTAAAAATCGAACGGCAACTAGCACAGCAGAGCCCTGCCGTCTACCTTCCGGATCTGGCGATGATGCTAAACAACCTGGCGCGAGTGGATCGAATCGAGAACCGGTTTGAAGAATCGCGCGCACACTATCAGGAAGCCTTGAGTGTGTTACGGCAGTTGCCTCAAAGTGACAGCAGGTATGCTGGCGAAGCTGCGAGTGTGGAAGCCAGCCTGGCGGAATTGAATAAGAATAGCCACTCCCAATAGAAGAAAGCTAAGGGAGCGAAACCCTTAAGCTAAAGATGTCGAGAAGGCCAGGTCCTAGCTCGGAATAAAGGGCTCATGGTCCGCCGTGGATTGATCCCGCAGTCCCATATGTGTTAAAAGCCTTGCATGCGCAAATGGATGCGTGACCGCCTGCAGGGCCGCAAAAAGAAGGCCGCAGAGCCGTCCGATCAGAAGACTCCTCCACCGTTGCAGCCAGCATATTTCGAGGCTGAACAACAGTCCTCCGATGCAGTTTCAAACGAAGGCCACAGCGAACCGGAAGCTAGCGCTGCTCCCGAGCCGGACCGATCAACTAGGGGAGACCATTCGGAAGATCGCGCCGGCACATCAAATTCTCCGGAAGCCTCGTCTTCTGAGGCTGATTCGTCGGAAATTCAACCAACCACCGCCAGGCCTGCTCGGATATCCGCCGGACGAGACGCCCGCGGCCGTCGCCGTCGCGGCGGTCGTGGACGAGGGGGCCGGGGACGCGAGCAAGCGGTCGCGCAGGCATTCGCTCCCGCTGCGGTCAAAGGGGCGATCCCCGTGACCGAGGCGGTGGAAGACGAATCGCCAATCGGCTCGGACAACCAGGAAGCGGATCCCGTGGCTGCCGCACCGGCGAAAGCCCCGGCTGTTCCAGCCGCGTCGCCGCGTCCACCAAAAGGCGTCGTTGTGCTGGCAATAGGACTGCCCGGCTCCGGTAAGAGCTCATGGTTTAAGCGCCACAATCTGACGCCTCTTTCCAGTGACTTGATGCGAACGTTGTTGTTTGACGATGTGCGCGAGCAGCGCTTCCAGGATCTGGTGTTTTCCAATCTTCGGTCCATGCTCAAAGCGCGGCTAATTGCCAAGCGGCCCATGAATTATGTGGATGCCACGAACCTGACTCCGCAGGAACGCCAGCATTGGATCAAGCTGGCCAAAGATTATCAATATGAAGTGCACGCGGTATTCTTCGACGTTCCGCTGGAAGTCTGTATCGAGCGTCATGAACGCCGCGACCGGGTTGTTCCGGAAGATGTGATGCGCCGCATGGCTGCCAAACTCAAGCCCCCGGCTTTTGAGGAAGGCTTCGCCAAGATCACTGTGGTGCGGGTAAAAAAGAAAGACGGCGAAGCTGAGCCTGAGGTTCGCGCAGTCTAGCCCTTCAGGTGCGGCAGCATCTCCTTGAACGCGGCAGATCCGGAAGAGCGCAGCAATTCGTAGATGATCATCTCAGCAGAGGAAATAACAGCGCCCGCGGCACGCATGCGTTCCAAACCAATCTTCCAATTCCACTCGGTACGCGAACTCACGGCATCGGAAGCAATATGTACGATGTATCCCTCGCGGAGCGCAGCTAAAGCCGTCTGCATCACACAGATGTGGCTTTCCATGCCGCAAAGGAAGAGAGTATTTCGATTGCCCGGCAAACGCTTGAGCAAACTACAGAAAGCGTCACTCTCGAAACAAGAGAACAGATTTTTGTCGATCGCCTCGGTTTCCGGCAACAGGGAAGCGATCTCAGGAATGGTGCTGCCCAAGCCTTTCGCATACTGCGTGCTGACGATGGCCGGAATCCTGAGCACGCCTGCGGCCCGGATCAATAACTGAGCGTTGCGTACTAGTTGTTCTTTCTGAAAGATGGGCGGCAATAGCTTTTCCTGAATATCGATCACCAGAAGGGCGCAACGATCCGCTTCCAACGATTGCCTGGCAGCTTCGAGATTGCTGGCCAAGTGTGCAGAGGCGTTTTCGATATTTCTTGACACGAATTANCTCCCGCGAGGAAAAGCTGGCTCAGCACGTGCTGGCTCAGGAAACGCTCGTTGCAAGAGCTTCCTAAATTGTACCGTGTTAGTGCGGGTTGCCATGTCACACGGAATTGTTGACCGCACTCCGCCTCAAACCATAGAATCACAGTGAGCTTCGGCTGCAGTTGTTCTCACTGCTGCCCCCTCGTTCAACGGCTAGGACACCTGCCTCTGGAGCAGGCTATCGGGGTTCGAATCCCTGGGGGGCAGCCAATTACTTTTCAGTCGTCGTTGCGGCGCATGATCGAGCGCTCTTCTGCCCTACCTTCCATATAGGAAACGGATGAACGTTTTGGAATTTAGCCTCCTCGTGTGCTTCGGCTCGCTTATCGCGGGTTTCCTCGGAGCGCTCACCGGTTTAGGTGGAGGCGTGGTCATCGTTCCTATGCTGACGGTTCTTCTTGGAGTCGACATACGCTATGCGATTGGGGCATCGCTGGTATCGGTGATCGCTACTTCCTCGGGAGCGGCTGCGGCTTACGTGAAAGAGGGTTTTTCGAACATAAGAATCGGAATGTTCCTGGAGATGGCGACGACGATCGGCGCTCTCGCCGGTGCAACGCTCGCAACCCATGTTTCCGCCAGTGCCATTGCTACGGTTTTTGGCTTGGTATTGATTGGTTCGGCGTACTTGGCGCGAAAGCCACGTACGAAAGAGGAACGGGAAGCTCCGCCAGACGAACTCGCGACTAAATTGCGTATGAACGGCAGCTTTCCCGACGGCGGGGAGATTCGCAAATACAATGTGCACAACGTTCCGGCTGGTTCCGGCCTCATGTTCGTCGCGGGAGCGTTGTCAGGATTGCTCGGCATCGGTTCGGGTGCGATGAAGGTGCTCGCCATGGACCGGGCAATGAAAATCCCGTTCAAGGTTTCGACGACGACCAGCAATTTTATGATCGGCGTGACTGCGGCCGCGAGCGCCGGAATTTATTTCTCTCGCGGATACATCGATCCCGGCCTTTCCATGCCGGTGATGCTGGGTGTTCTCGCCGGATCGCTGCTGGGAACGCGTGTTCTGGTGAAAGCTGAAACCAGGTCGCTGCGCTTGGTCTTCAGTATCGTCATCGTAGCCCTCGGAATTGAGATGTTGTACAAGGGATTGTCGGGGAAGATGTGACATTGGAATGTCTGAAATGAACACAAACCGTGACTGGTCTGACCAAAAAATGGATATTTATATCGGTGGCCTTTTGCGCGCAGGAGTAATCCTGTCGGCAGTCGTCGTCCTGGCTGGGGGGACGGTGTATCTCGCAAGAAACGGGAACTCGCCAGTGAATTACCGAGCGTTTCAGGGCGAGCCGGCAGGCTTTCGCAGTATCCCGGGCGTGCTGGGCTCGGCCTTAGCATTCCGCGGCAGGGGCATCATCCAACTCGGATTGCTGTTGCTTATCGCCACTCCAGTGGCGCGGGTTGCCTTTTCAATCTTAGGGTTCGCCAAGGAAGGCGACCGAATGTATGCGATTGTGGCGACGATCGTGCTTTTGATTCTGCTTTATAGCATCTTCTTTTCTTAAGCGATCGCAGTGTCAGGACATTGCGGCCTTCGCTTCCGCCTCTGAGTAAATCTCGTCAATCTGCCTTCGATAGCGTTCCTCGATCACCCGGCGGCGAAGTTTCATGGTGGGGGTCAGCGCTCCATTGTCAGGGNTGAATTCGTCAGGAACCAGCAGAACGCGCTTCAATTGCTCAAAGCGCGCTAGTTTTTTGTTTACTTCNTCCGTAATCGATTCGTAGAGCGCTTGGACCTTGGGATGGGCAATGAGTTCCTGTGGCGAAGCAAAGGCGACGTGATTTTCGNCGGCCCAGGCCTGAAGCAGCGCGACATTGGGCGACACGATGACCAAAGCAAACTTGCGCTTGTCGCCAACAATAGCTGCAGCACCGACCAGCGGGTTGAGCTTTAGAGAGTTTTCGATCGGCTGCGGAGCGATAAACTTTCCGCCGGAAGTTTTTATGAGTTCTTTCTTTCGATCGGTAACAGAAAGATATCCATCAGCATCGACGTGGCCAATATCTCCCGTCTTGAACCAGCCGTTCTCAAAGGCCTTTTCCGTTTCTTCAGGATGGTTCCAATAGCCTTTGAATATCGAAGGTCCGCGCACCAGGATCTCGCCATCCTCCGCAATGCGAACTTCGAGGTTGGGAAGGATTTTGCCCACCGTGCCGATGCGATGATGGATCGGTGTATTGACCGCGATCACCGGGGACGTTTCGGTCAAGCCGTACCCCTCATGAATACGGATTCCGACCGTTGCGAACCATTCGGCAAGCTCACGTCCCAGCGGCGCGCCTCCGGAAATGAAGGTTTCCACTCGCCCGCCCGTGCCCGCTCGAATCTTTGAGAAAACAAGTTTGTTCGCAACCTTCCATTTGGATGAAGTGGGAACCTTTCCAAATAGAACTTCGTCCCTGTGCTCCCGCCCCACGGCAAGCGCCCAATCGTAGATGGCGCGCTTGGGAAACCCACGAGCCGTGCTTTCTGCCTTGGCGTAAATTTTTTCATACACTCTCGGAACCGAAACACAAAGCGTGGGACGAACTTCCAGCAGAGCTTGCGAAAGGTTCTCCATAAAAGGGCAGTACGCCAGAGTGACCCCGTGATAAAGCATGGCAAGATCCACGTGGCGCGCGGTAACGTGCGAGAGCGGAAGAAACGAGACGCTCACCTGACCGGGGTGCATATCAAAGCCGAGCAACGAACAGGCGATATTGGAAGCCATATTGCCATGCGTGAGCATGGCGCCCTTGGAGACGCCGGTAGTGCCGGAAGTGTAGATGATGGTAGCTAGGTCCTCGCTTTGAATGGATCGGGCTATGGATTCGACTTCGGGATCAAGAGCTGCCGCGCTCTGTGTCAGGAACTCGTTCATGGATACGCAGGACGCCGCGAGGCCACCGGGAATTTCAGCCTGATCCATGATTACGATTCTTGTTATCTGAGTCTGAGGAAGAATCGTCTCAACCTTCCGCAGTTGAGCTCGACTGGAGACAAAGATCACCGTGGCGCCGGAATCCAGAAGAGTGTAAGCAGTCTGCTCAGGGGTGAGCGTCGAGTAGACCGGTACCGTGACCGCGCCCAGTAGAAGGATGGCAAAATCGGCCATGCTCCACTCGGGGCGGTTCTCGCTGAGGATGGCTACGCGATCTCCTTTCTGAACACCCCACTGCCGAAGCGCACGAGCTGTGCAGGCCACATTGCGGCGAAAGTCCGAAGATGAGATGCCTTGCCATTTCCCCTCCGCACGATAAAGCATGGCACGGTCAAGATTGTGATCGGCGGCGGTAAAGAATACATCGTTCAGCGTAATGAGACTCATGGGCAGTTGCAGACGATCGTCTGCAACTGAATTTACTGGTTTCTGGCTGGATTGGGCAATGCGAAACGTGGGATGCAGGGTACTTAGTGGCTTCGTGACAAACCCTTGACAAAACAATTTGCCACTTTGAATTACAGTGATCTTACGGAGTTTAGGTATCACTCACTAGGAGGATTCGAGATGCAAAAACGGGATGTACTCGCCGGCTTGCTTGCATGCGCGCTGGTGATGGGAAGCGTGGGATCGATTGCGGCACAGACTGCTCAGAAGTCAGCCGAGACGGAGATGCCTGGCATGCCCAAGGTCGGAGCCATGGCGCCGGATTTCACCTTGAGCTATTTCGATGGGAATGACCTTAAACAAGTCTCTCTGAGCCAGTATCGCGGCAAGCAGAACGTCGTTGTGGCATTCTTCATCTTTGCCTTTACCGGTGGTTGAACCAAGCAAATGCAAGCTCTCCAGCACGATTTGAAAAGGCTGGAAGCTGCCGACACCCAGGTGCTGGGTGTGAGCATGGATAGTGCCTTTGCCGATAAAGCTTTTGCCGACCAGATTGGAGTGACATTTCCGCTGCTGAGCGACTGGGGCGGAGATGTGACCCGCAAGTATGGGATTTATGTCGACAAGTACAAAGCCGCACGCAGAGTGAACTTCCTGATTGGCAAGGACGGAAAGATTCTGGAAGAGCAGGTGGATAAAGACGCAATCGATCCAACCAAGATTGTGGATACATGCGAGAGGCCCAAATTGAAGAATTGAGGCTTCTTAGGCGGTAGGTAATTCAAAGGAAAATACGGAGCCGTGACCCGGCTGGCTGGTCACGCTGATCGTGCCGTCGTGTGCTTCCACAATTGCCTTGGCAATGGCGAGCCCCATGCCGGTGCCCTGCACGGTGTAGCGCTGGTCGCGGCCCCGGTAGAATTTGTCGAAGATCAGCGATTGCTCGAAATCGTCGATGCCCGCGCCGCGATCGGTAACGCTCGTCACAATTCGATTTCCTTTTGGTTCCGCAGTGATTGTGATCGGCTGGGCGGGCGGAGAGTATTTCGAGGCGTTCTCCAGCAGATTTTTAAGAACTTCAGCGATACGGTCGGAATCGACTCGCACCTTCGGTAATGCGGGGGGGACGTGCACCTCAATAGGATGCTGCCCCAGGACCGCTCTCGATCCTTCCACGGCTGACTCGATCACTGCTTCCATATCGGCGGGAGCGAAGTGGAGTTCGACCTTGTGGGCATCTAGTTGTGCCATTTCCGTGGCCTCGCCCACCAGCCGGTCCAGGCGGTCGGTTTCTTCGTTGATGACGGTAAGCAATTCCTTGCGCTGCGCCTCGTCCAAATCGTAGTCGGAGAGTAAACCTGTGACCGCGGCCTTAATACCCGTGAGGGGCGTGCGCAGCTCGTGCGTAACCGAATCGAGCAGAACGGAGCGGAGGGTTTCGCTTTGGCGCGCCGCCTCGGCCTGAGAAAGCTTTTCTATGGCCCCGGCGCGCTCAATGGCGATACCAATCATGCTGCCCAGAGCCTCAAGCGTAGCGCGGGAAACTACTGTGCCCGCAATGCCAACGGATCCCGTCGTGCGCGTTCCCAGGTGCAGCGGGGTGAGAGAAATTTCCCGCGCCGAATCAATCACGGGCTCCCCGCGCGAGCTTACCATTTGCAGATCACGTAGAGGAAACAAGGTATCTTTAGGATCGGTTCGGTAAATCTGCTGCGAACTCAGCAGATACATCGCAGCCGTTTTCGCGCCGAACCCTTCGCACACGTATTCGGGAATTGCATTTAAGAGCTCGGGAACGTTGTCAGTTGCCAGCAGGCGCTGACTAAAGGTGTAAAGTCGCTCCACATCACGCCGCCGGTGAACCGCATCTGCGGTTTGACGCCGCGCCCGGTCGGCGAGTTCGCTGGCAATACCGGCAGTGATCAAAAAGGCAAATAGCGCAACCCAGTTTTGTGGGTCGGCGACGGTGAATGTTCCTACGGGAGGAAGAAAATAGTAGTTAAAGGCCAGCGTCGCGATCACGGCCAGGAACACGGAGAAACGAAATCCCCAATATGCGGCTGCCCACAAGACCATTAACAGGAAAGTTAATGCGACGGTGGTCGGGTTAACATGAATCCAATGGCGATACAGTTGGACCACGCTTTCGGCGGCAAAGAGGCAAGCGGCATAGCGGAATGCGTGCTGCAGGGGACGGTGCTTCACGGGCACGATTGTAACTGAACCGGGCTTTAGGGATTGAAACAATGGCGGAGCCAATCACGATTCGACAATTCTCCTTGCAGCGTGGAGAATAACGGCGATGCCTAAAAGTCCCGACGAATGGTTGCAGGAGGTGGACACCGAGAAGCGGCCGGCCGTCTTCAAGCTGTGGCTGGGCTACGCTCCTGGGGTGGGAAAAACCTATGCCATGCTCAGCGAGGGGGTGCGGCGTGCCAGCCGTGGCGAACAAGTAGCGATCGGGGTGGTCGAGAATCATGGGCGCAAGCCGATTATCGAACTTTCTTCGCGGCTCGAGACAATTCCGCGCAAGCAGTTGGAATACAAATCCGTGGTTTTTGAAGAGATGGACGTCGATGCGATTCTCGCCCGCAAGCCGCACGTAGTGCTGGTCGATGAACTGGCGCACACAAATATAGAGGGGAGCAAGCACGCCAAGCGGTATGAAGATGTGTTCGAATTGCTGGATGCTGGGATTGACGTCCTTTCCACGCTGAACGTGCAGCATATCGAAAGCCTCGCGCCCACCATTCGTGGGTTGACCGGAGTGCAAGTGCGCGAGACTGTTCCCGATTGGGTGATCCGTCGGGCGGGCGAGATCGTAATGGCGGACCTTACGCCCCAGGCGTTGCAGACCCGCATGCGGCGTGGCGATATTTATCCACTGGAGCGCGTCGAGCGCGCCCTGGCGAATTTTTTCAAGAATACGAATCTGGTTGCATTGCGCGAACTGGCACTGCGACAAGTCACTCAGGCTGTCGACCGTACACTCTCGGAACTTAAGAGTGAAGATGGACAATTGCTGCAGGTGCGGGAACGTATCGCGGTGTGCATAAGTTCAAACCCGGCNGCGCAGTACTTGATTGCGCGCGGCGCGCGCATGGCGCAGGCGCTCGATGGTGACTTGTTCGTGCTCTACGTAGATACCGGTACCGATGAGAGTGACGAGAACCAGCGGACTTTGACCGAGAATGTGCGCTTCGCCGAGAGTGTGGGGGCGAAAGTGGTGAAGACGGAAGGCAAGGTTGTGGCTGAAAAAGTAGCGGAATTCGTGCGTGAGAATCACATCACGCACGTGTTTTTTGGCCGCTCGGCGACAAAAGGATGGAAAAGATATTTCTATCTTTCCGCCATTCATAAATTCCTCCGCGATACTCCGGCCGTGGACGTTCATATTGTGACCCAGGAGATGCGGTAACCCATGGCTGATGAGCATCGCCGGATTCTGATCGTAGATGACGAACCGCAGATCACCCGTGTTCTGCGAACCACGCTTACCGCGCAGGGCTATGACATCCGCGTGGCCAACGATGGCGAAATGGCTCTGGAGTTGATGAAGAACTGGACTCCGCACGTCGTGGTGACCGATCTGGCTATGCCAACCCTGGATGGGGTCGGTTTGACTCGCCAGGTGCGGCAAATATCACAGGTGCCGATCATCGTACTCTCGGTGCGCGGCCAGGACCGTTCGAAAGTCGAAGCCTTGGACGCCGGCGCCGACGATTACGTCACCAAGCCATTCAGTATGCATGAATTGCTGGCGCGCATTCGTGCCCAACTCCGACGCAGCCCAGAGTTGGACGAGCAGCCTACAACCATCGCGCTTGGAGATTTTTTCATCGATCTCGATGCTCGCCTGGTGAAGGTTCGGGGAGAGGAAGTTCATCTGACGCCGAAGGAGTTTGACCTGCTGGTTTATCTGGCTCGGCGCCCGGGCAAGGTGGTCACCCATCGGACATTGCTGGGGGCAATTTGGGGTCCGAACAGCACCGAGCAGCCAGAATATTTGCGCGTCTTTGTAGGTCAGCTACGTAAGAAGATTGAAACGGACCATTCTTCTCCGAAATATCTCATCACTGAGCCATGGGTCGGATACCGCTTCGAACCTGGCTCGTAACCTGCCCCTCTCGGACATGCCGCTATCGGGCGAGTCTGTCCCTTACGAACATTTTATCTTCCCCTTATTCGAACTTTCGGCGGTTCTGTTTCTAATGTGTATGGGCCGGATCGAGTAGCCCCAGAAAGTAAGGGAATTCGAGGAGATAAAGAACCGTGTGGACTAATGAAGTGGCACCGGAACGTTTGGCAGAGCTTTTCCATCACTATCATCAGGCGCTAACTACGGAGACGCCGGAGAAGAGCGGTGAAGGCCGCGGCTCCTGGGGAACGATTCCTCCACAGGAGAAGAGCCGCATGGTTTCAGCGGCCCGCCTGGTTCTGTTGGAGCTGGAATCATTGGCACACCGCTCCTCCTCTTCACGCAAATATTTCGCAGAGCCGGGCGAAGCGGAGTGGGGCTGTTGACAACGTAACGGTGCAGGTTTCCGCTTTTCCTTTGATCCCTCATCCCGCGTGTTTATCAGCGGGACGAGGGATCTCCTATAAGTACACGCCGGGTCGGCCCAAGTGCACCACTTTTTAGGTTCTCCATAAGCGTGTCTTACGGACGTTGACGCGAGCCGGTGAGCTGCGGTCTGATAGGATTCGCCTATCCTCCATGACCGAAAAGAATCGTCCCGCGATCAACTGGATGGATATTCTCTGGCTCTTCTTTCTGGCCGGACTGGCAGTCCTCCCGCCAGTCGTTGAAATTCATAAACAACTCGTGTTGCTGTCGTTTGGCATTGTTCAATTGAGTGAAGGCTGGCTTCTCAAAAAAGCGGCCTTACGGCGCGGCGCAGTTTACGTGGTTCTTCTCAAGATTGCCTTAGCTACGCTGCTGCTCGATCACACGGGCGAGGTGGGAATCAACAGCAGCTACTGGCCTATTTATTTTCTCCCGGCGGTCACTGCGGCGGAATACTTCAGTCCCTGGCCGACTCTGCTGTGGACTGCGCTAGCTTCGGCGGCCTACTGCTCTTATCTTTATCCGGCGCTCCAGGAATATGAGATCACTCGCGAGGGTTACGGCATTCTCGCCATTCGCATTCTCTTCTTCTTCCTGGCAGCGATGGTGGTAAACCGCTTCACGGTGGAGAATCGCCGGCAAACCAAGCTCTATCAGGAACTGGCGGAGCGGCTCACGGAAACCAATCGCAAGCTGGAACAGGCTCAGGAGGAAGCGCGACGTTCGGAACGACTGGCGGCGTTAGGGCAAATGTCTGCCGGTCTGGCGCACGAAATTCGCAATCCACTGGGTGTAATCAAAGGGTCGGCCGAGATGCTGCATCAAAAGCTGGCACAAACCAACCCCCTGGCTACCGAACTCGCGGACTATATCTCGAGTGAGACCAATCGCCTGAGCTCACTGGTAACTCGGTTCTTAGATTTCGCCCGCCCGCTGCATGCAGAGCTAGTCCCGCAGCAGATTACAGCCATTCTCGATCGCGCCCTGCGCGACGTAGGGGCAGCGCTTGGAGAAAATGGTGCTTCGGTGAAAGTCGAGCGCATCTACGACCCCAACTTGCCCATGGTTTTATTGGACGAGGGCCTGATCGAGCAAGCCTTTATCAACCTGATTCAGAATGCCTATGACGCCATGGTTATGGGTAAAGAGAGAGAGGGCGGAACTTTGCGCGTAACCGCAGCCAGGGTAAACTCCGGCGCTAGTGAGGGAGTCGAGGTGCGCATCGAAGACACAGGCCCAGGAGTTGCTCCCGAATTGCGGGAGCAGATTTTTAATCCCTTTGTTACCACAAAAAAGACAGGCGTGGGTCTCGGCTTATCGATCGTTTCCCGGATCATCGACGGTCATCATGGGGCCATTCGCGTAGAAAGTGGCGAAGGCCGCAGGCTCAAAGGAGCAAGTTTCGTAATGTTTTTCCCTCTGCAACCTGCAGAAAAAGAGGTTGTGGACTATCCTGCATCTTAAAAAATCTGCACCTTTGAAAATCAGGCATCTTAAAAGTCAGGCATCTTAAGAATCAGTGAGCGAACTTAACTCATGCCAACTATTTTGATCGTCGAAGACGAGCCCAAAATGCGCCGCCTCCTGGAGTTGAATCTTGCTGAGGACGGCATGACTACGCTCTCCGCCGGAGATGCCGAAGCTGGGCTAAAGCTTCTCAGGGAGAACAGTGTCAATCTGGTGGTGACCGATCTCAAGCTCCCCGGCATGAGCGGGTTAGATTTCCTCCACGCCATTAAACGGCAGCATGCGGCGCTGCCGGTGGTAGTGATGACCGCTTTTGGAACGGTCGAGACCGCGGTGGAGGCCATGAAGGCCGGCGCCAGCGACTATGTGCTAAAGCCATTCTCGTTAAGCGAAATGAGAATGGTGATCCACAAAGAGCTTGATGTACACAATTTGCGCGAAGAAAACCGCTCGCTGCGCGAAGCCTTGGGCAAGCGCTACGAGCATCCGAACGTCGTAGCTCGCAGCACGAAGATGCAGGAAGTGTTGGCCACCGTGGACCGCGTTGCGCCTACAAACTCGACTGTTTTACTGGGAGGCGAGAGTGGTGTCGGCAAAGATTTGATCGCGCGCGCCATTCACGAAAAGTCGCGTCGCGCGGCAGGACCATTCATCAAGATCAACAGCACGGCCATTCCAGAGAATTTACTGGAGAGCGAGCTTTTTGGGTATGAACGCGGTGCATTCACCGGGGCGAACGCGAGCAAGCCGGGCAAGTTCGAACTCGCGGATAAAGGCACGTTGTTTCTGGACGAGATCGGCGACGTGCCGTTGGCCATCCAGGTGAAGCTGCTTCGCGTGTTGCAAGAGCGCGAGTTCGAGCGCCTGGGCGGAACGAAGACTCTTAAAGTAGACGTACGCCTCATTGCGGCAACCAACCGCGATCTCCGCGAAGCGCTCGAGCAGGGAACGTTCCGAGAAGATCTTTATTATCGCTTGAACGTCGTCCCCATCGATATCGCCCCGCTCCGCCAGCGCAAGGAAGATATACCGGATCTTGCGAATCTCTTCATCTCCCGCTTCGCGGGAGATTCCGGGAAGCCTATCGAAGACATTACACCTGAAGCGATGCAGGTTCTAGTGAACTACCATTGGCCGGGGAATGTTCGCGAGTTGCAGAATATTATCGAGCGGGCATGCGCGCTGGCCAAAGGCGTGGTGCTCAAAGTAGAAGACATTCATCTCGATGTCCGTCCCGCGCGTGCCATGAATGGCGCCGATAACTTTCTTCCCGAAGGAATGACCCTGGAACAGTGGGAAGACGAAATGATTCGCGAATCGTTGCGGCGCGCGCATGGAAATAAGAGCCAGGCGGCGCGGTTACTAGGTCTTTCGCGTAATGCGCTACGGTACCGCTTGTCCAAGATCGGGATCTCGGACGAAGAGAAAGAAGCCTGAGGCGTCTTCGATCGTAGTGGCTGAAAACCACCAGTATGGCTCCCTGTGGCCATCAAAACGGTGCGGGAGCGGATATGCCCACTTTCGCTAGCGCTATCCTGCTGAAAATAGTATCGCTAAGAGATAAACCACTCACCCCTTTTTGGCACGGCAGTTGCTTCAATGATGGCGGTACCGACTTAATATATCTGGGAACTGCTGGTGATTATTTTGGAGCTGCCGGTTATGAGAAGCAGATTCATTCCGAGTTTGCTGGTTTGGACGCTCGCCTTAGCTGGCTTCTTTACGGTAAGNGCGCAAGCGCAGACCACCGACGAAGGCAACGGCCCATCGGAGCAGCCGAGCGCCCCTATGGAAATGGGGCAGCCCCAGGCGCAGCAGCCTCCAACTGGAGATCAGGGTCAACCTGGACCTCCGCCTCAGCCCGGAGACAAGCCTCCAGCTGGCCAGCCGCTGCCGCCAGCCGGACCGCCTCCCATGAACCGGCCTCCCATGAGCCAACCTCCGATGGCTCAACCTCAAGCGGGAGATGACTCGCAGCCGGAGGGCCCTTCTGGCGAAGGTCCGGCTGATGTCAAGCAGGGGGTTGGCCGTATCAGCATGATTCACGGACCGGTCTCGACGCAGCGCGGCGATTCTGGCCAGTGGTCGGCGGCGGTGTTGAATCAGCCGGTGGTGATGGGCGACAAAATTTCCACAGGAGATGGCGGACGCGTCGAAGTGCAGCTTGATTATGCGAATATTTTGCGCCTCGGGCCGAATTCGCAGGCCAATATTTCGAACTTTACGAAAGATTTTGTCCAGGTTCAGATCGCGCAGGGAATCGCCGATTACGTGGTGTTCGGCGAGAGCGAGGCGGAGCCGGAGATCGACACACCGAACGTCGCAGTGCACCCTGCACATCAGGATGGAGTATTCCGGATCGAACTGCGGCCTGACGGTGACAGCGTCATCATCGGCCGCAAAGGGCAGGCTCAGATCTCCACCCCTCAGGGCATCACCGATATCAAAGCCGGCGATATGGCGACGGTGCGTGGATCGGGCGCGGACGCTCGCTACAAAATCACCGCGGCGCCTGCCCGAGATGATTGGGATAACTGGAATGTGGAACGCGATCGCATGATCCACAATGCGAGCGGCTGGCAGCATACCAACAAATATTACGTAGGATCGGAAGATCTGGATGCGTACGGACACTGGCAGAACGTTCCCGACTACGGCCAGGTGTGGCAGCCGGATGAACCCGAGGGCTGGTCGCCTTATCGCGATGGCAACTGGGTCTGGGAACCTTACTACGGCTGGACTTGGGTTGGATACGAGCCGTGGGGATGGGCACCCTACCACTATGGCCGCTGGCTCTGGGCTGGCGGTGCGTGGGGATGGTGGCCCGGACCGGTGTGGGGTGCAGGTTTCTATCGTCCATTCTGGGCGCCGGCATATGTGTCGTTCTTTGGATTCGGAGGCGGATTTGGCTTTGGATTTGGTTGGGGTGGATGGGGCGGTTTCGGATGGCTGCCGNTTGGACCTTGTGACCGGTTCTTCCCGTGGTGGGGTGGCTATGGAGGAAGATTTGGAACGGTCGGTTTTAATCGATTTGGAACGCTAAACCGCTTTGGCGGAATCGCGCCGCTGCATACCGGAACCCGATTCTCGAATGTGGCCCATATCAACGACGCCCACATAGGAGGCGCGCTCTCGACGGTGAGCGCCAGCAGGTTCGGCGCTGGGCACACTACCGCCGTGGCCGCGAATCGTTCGCAATTGAGCAGTGCCCGCATGATGACCGGGAACATGCCGGTGGTACCTTCGCGAGCGAGCTTATCTGCGAGCGGCCGCGCAGCCGCGCCTTCGACAATTCATAGCAATGCCTCGCAGCATTTCGTCGGAACCCAGAGCGCGTCCCGCCCGGTGTCATTTCAGCAACAGACGGCTCGTTTGCAGTCGGCCATGCAGACTAGTCACGTAAGTCCAGTGACCGCTGGCGGAAGAACTGGAACGAGTGATTCTCATTCCGCGTCCGCAGCGTCTTCAGCCAGACCGAATGCGGGGACGGCGGCTTCGGGCAGGGAAGCTTCGAGCAGAGAAGAGAACAGTGCTTCCAGAGGCGCAGCCGATTCCGCCTCGCACACATCCTCCGGGAGTGGCGATGCCCGTTCCGCACAATTGGGCCGGAGCGAAAGTAATACCGGCGACTGGAGATCGTTCAGCCCGTCATCCAACAGCAGCGAATCCGCAACTGGCCGCACCAGCGGTCAGGCTGCGGAGCGCGGCGAAAGCGGCAGTTACTGGAACCGCACCTCACCGAGTTCCGGCTACTCTCGCGGATCGGGTTCCAGCGGCTACGAACGCAGCAGCGGCGGTTCGCGTCCACAGCTGAACATGCGGCAACCGATTGTGCAGCCGCGATCTTCCGGAGGTTATGGCGCCGAAGGCTACGGCCGAGGAAGCTATGGCGGGTATCACTCCGCCCCCAGCTATGGGGGTAGCCACGGCGGCTATACCGGTGGCGGGTCGCACAGTGCGCCGAGTTCTGGCGGAGGCGGTGGTGGACATTCTGGCGGCGGAGGCGGCGGGCATCATTAAACCGTTCGTTTAGCAACACTGTCAGGTGAGTTGATGTAAGACCAAGTGAAGCAACAGAGGCGAGAAAGGCGTGCTAACCGGCACGCCCTTTCTCTTGTTATGGGTCTCTTCTATTTCGCCTTCTTCCGCAAGTCTATTTCGCTCCCGCAACAAGTCTGGATGTTGCTCAGGCCACCTGCCGTAGAATAGCAACTGCTTGCCTGTAAGCCATGAACTCGACGCCGTGCGAGTAGTTTTGGTGGATGTGCGCAATCCGCTGAATATCGGCGCTGCGGCCCGCGCCATGAGTAACTTCGGGTTTCCCCATCTTCGTCTCGTTAATCCTTACGAAGTGGCGTTCCAGAACGCGCGCTCCGCGGTTGGAGCGGCGGCGACATTGGCTAGCGCTCAAGTGTTTAAAACTGTAGCGGAAGCGGTCGCCGACTGTTCCTTAGTGGTCGGAACCACGGCCGTAGGACATCGCGATTTGCAGCATTCATTGCTCTTTCTGGAGGCTGGTGCGTCCATCATTCGAACCCATACAGCTTCCGCCCTGTGCGCCATTCTGTTTGGATCCGAGAAGTTTGGCCTCTCGAATGAAGACATGAGCCACTGCCATTGGCTGATGCGCATTCCTACACGCGACGAACACAGCTCAATGAATCTGGGCCAGGCGGTTGCGATTTGTTTATACGAACTCGTGCGGGACCCGCAGGCGGCGGCCAGTCGAACCACAACAGCTGGTATTGCCAAGGGACCCTCCGCTACAGCCGAGGAAATTGAACGCATTACTGATACCCTGCTTGACGCTTTGCGCGCCAGTGAGTACCCAAAGCTAAACACCTCCAAATCTTTTCATGCCGCGGTACGGCGAATGATACGGCGAATGAAATTACCACAGGGCGATGCCGAGTTCCTGCTCGGCATGTTGCGTCAGATGGTATGGAAGATGAAGAGTGACAAATAAAAGATGAAGCCGGATAAAAATCGGCGTAGAAAAAAATCGCTAGGGTTTAACGCTAAGGCTTAACTTCGGATGGAACGGCTTGCTGCCCATTTCTGCTGAACTGGAAGCGCACGATCCATTCACTAGGCGCGGCTTGTCCATTCACTTTCGCTGGATCGAATTTCCAAAGACGCGCAGCGGCGAGGGCTTTGCCGGCGAAGTATCTGCTCGGACCTTCGGAGCTGATCGTTGCCTGCGAGACGTTACCAGAGGCATCTACCAACAAGTGAACGGTCACCTTTAGATGTCCGTGAATGGTGTTCCGCGCCCCTCGTGAAACCTCGGGAGCGATCTGGTTGAGCACACGACCCGGCACAACTCCACTTTGAATCGGCGTCGCAGGTTCCTGTGGCGGAGCTGGAGCCGAAGACTGCGGAACCGAACTAGATGCGGCGCCGGGAGTGGTTTGTATCTGCGCTGAAGGAACTTCTTGCGGCTGCGCCGTCGGATGAACGGTCGAGCGACGAGAGAAGAAAAATCCTACGATCAGCACGACAATTGCGATCGCCAATGCAATCCAGCGCCGCCTGGGCGAGGGCTCCGCATGTACTTCAACGGTAAGACTCTCGGCTGGCGCTGGCGGTTCAGAAGTTGCCATCATAGGCGACGACGATGAACCGTTCAGTTTGGCGAGAATATTGTTGACCGTGCCACGCTGTTCGGGATCGACGCGCAAACATTGCCGCGCAATGCTGCGAAATGGCTCCTGCATCGTCTCCGGAATCGCCGGCAGGGCTTTTTGATTGGAGCCGTCGAGCACCTTTGGCGGGTCTTGGGTTAGGACCGCGACTAACATCGCTCCCAGCGACCAGACATCTGCAGCGGGCGTCATTCTGTGTGAAGTTAATTCGGGCGCATCGTAAGAGCTTTTCGCTTGTACGCGTTCACCCGGCCGGCCCAGACCATCCATCGAAATCTTGAGCTGATCACTCACCGCCATCACATTCGAGGGCTTTATCCGGCCATGAACAAATCCAGCTTGATGCAAGAACTGTATAGCGTTTGCCGTGGGTGGGAGCATCCCCGCAACTTCTTCGGAAGAGAGCGCCCTCGCCGGAAGTATCTGCCCCAGGTCCTCTTCCGCGTATTCCATCACGATGTATACAAAGCGCCGGTTGTCGATGGTACCCCGCCCAGATTCAAAAAGACGAATCAAGTGCGGATGAGACAACTTCGCTGTCTCCCGCCAACGCGAGAGTTGAGCCTCTTCATGTAATGAATCCGGATTCAACGAATCTTGATTCAACAAATCTTGATTCATCAAATCTGTGGATAAGCTTTCGGCCCAAACCAGTTTGATGGCAGCTTTATACGGATCTTTACCGTTTCGCTCGGTTAGGAATACAGCGCTGTGATCCGAGCCACCGAGCCACTTTTGCAGACGGAACTGTCCATCAATGACGCGGCCCTCCCAATTCTTCAGGAGTTCGCTCGGAATACTGGCAAGCAACGACATACAAACGGTAATTCTATGCTAGTAATCGTGCCAAATTGAGACAAAAATGCACTTTCGGCTGGTTTTGAGCTGTGGAAATCTCCGCTGGACCTTATCCTCGAAGCAGCTTTTCCCGCCGAGTTGCGCAGGTTCGGATATCGGGAGATATGATTGACTGAAGCTATGTTGAAACACTCTTTCGCTGTAAATGACCGAACCCTGGTGCAGATTGTCGACACTGCACTCGCCGATGCCGCGCGTCGCAGTGGCCATTGGCTCGTCTGTCGGCCCGGGTGTACGCAGTGTTGTGTCGGCGTTTTTCCTATCAATCAACTGGATGCCTCGCGGTTGAAGAGAGGCATGGCCAAGCTGGAAGCGAGTGATCCGAGGAAAGCCGCCCATGTCCGATCGCGAGCGAATGATTCCATGACGCGCCTTTCAGCGAACTTCCCAGGCGATGCGATGACCGGCATTCTTCATGAGGAAGAGACCGATAGCCGTTTCTCCGATTTTGCCAATGACGAAGTTTGTCCCGCTCTTGATCCTGAAACCGGAACCTGTGACCTTTACGAGTCACGCCCCATGACCTGCCGGGTTTTCGGACCGCCGGTCCAGTCAGAAGGTGGACTTGGAGTGTGCGAGCTTTGCTTTCAGGGGGCGACCAATGAGGAGATTGCCGCCTGCGAAATGCGCCCTGATCCAGATGATTTGGAATCAACTCTGCTCGAAGAAGTCGAAAGCGCTAACGGAGTGCGAGGTAACACAGTCGTTGCGTTCTGCCTTGCTTCGTAGCTTTCATCGCTCAGGCGAATAAGGCCGTCGAAGTTAATTCTTTTTCTTCTCCAGCTCAGCCCAGCGCGCGTAAAGCGTATCCACGTTGTCTTGTGCATTTTCTAATTCCGCCTGAGCCGCGACCAGACGCCCGCTGTCGCTCATGATTGCCGGATCTTCAAGCTGCGTGCGCTTGGCCTCGAGCAACTCTTCCGCCGCAGCGACCCGTTCTTCGATGGAATCGTATTCGCGCGCCTCCAGATANGAGAGCTTTTTTTTAGTTTGGCGCTCACGCTCCTGACCCGGCGCCTTTGACGCACCGTCGAGAATCTCTGACCTTGCGCGGGCTGATTGCTGCCGTTGCTCCAGCCATCTCTCCCATTGCGAATAATCTGCAAATAGACCAACTCCTCCCTGGCCATCCAGACCTATGACCGCCGTGGATACGCGATCCAGCATGTAACGGTCATGTGTAACCAGAACCAGAGAGCCACGGAACTCCAGCAGGCTTTCTTCCAGAATGTCGAGCGTGGGAATGTCGAGGTCGTTGGTGGGCTCATCCAGCAGGAGAACGTCGGCCGGTTGCAGCATGAGTTGAGCGATCAAAACGCGCGCCCGCTCGCCGCCAGAAAGCTTTCCGACGGGTTGATTGAGTTGTTCACCCGTAAACAGAAACTTCGCCGCCCACGACGCAACGTGAATCTGGCGGTCTTGATAGATAACGGAATCACCCTCGGGAGCCAGTGCGCGGCGCAAAGTCACGTCCGGATCGAGTTCGCGCGTCTGGTCAAAATACACAACCCGCAACCAATCGGCGCGTTTGACAGTTCCGGCCCCCGGCTCGCTTTCTCCGCGCAGAAGACGAAGCAGGCTGGTCTTGCCGCTTCCATTCGGACCAACTAATCCAACTCTCATGCCCGCTGTAATAACGCAGTTAAGGCCAGTAAACAATTCGCGGCCGCCCACTTCGCAGGACACGTCTTCCAACTCAATCAGTCGTTTGGTCTTGCGATCGGTGGCGGAAAAATCAATCAGAGCCGTTCCGCTTCTTGTTCTGGAGTTCAAATCCGCCAGCTCGCCCATCAACTCTCCTGCCTTGTCGATGCGAGCCTTGGATTTTCTGGTGCGGGCCTTGGCTCCGCGTCGAAGCCACTCGATTTCGCGGTGTACCAGGTTCTCCAGCGCTTCCTGGCGTTTGGATTGTGCATGCAGGAATTCTTCTTTCTTCTCAAGAAAGCGCGTGTAGTTTCCCCGAACCCGCAGCAGGCCGTCGGGATAGGTGCGGTTCAGTTCAGCCATATCCGTGGCAACATTCTCCAGGAAGTAGCGATCATGGCTGACCACCACACAAGCGAAGGATGCGTCTTCCAGTAGAGCTTCTAGCCACTCGATTCCGGCAAGATCCAGGTGATTCGTGGGCTCATCGAGGAGAAGCACATCGGGCGATTGCACGATGGCTTCCACAATCGCGAGCCGCTTCTGCCAGCCGCCAGATAAGGACAAGGCTTCGGCTTCAAGGTCCTCAAAGCCCGCGCGGCCCAAAGTTTCGGCAAAGCGAGTTCCGCGCTCGGACTCCGGAAGCCCGGCGCGCTCCATCGCACTCTGCGCCACGGACCGAACAGTTTCGCCGGGTTTGAATTTCGAATCCTGCTCCACATAGCTGAGCCGGATTCGTTTTCGTACGGCGATTTCCCCGCTATCGGGATTTACCTGATCGCCAAGAATGCGTAAAAGCGTGGACTTGCCTGAACCGTTGGGACCGATCAGGCCAATTCGATCGCCCTCCGAAACTGTGAAAGAAACATTCTGAAAGAGCGGACTGGCTCCGAACGCTTTCGAGATTCCCTGTGCGTTGATGATTGGCGGCAACGATCTTGAACTCCTAATGGGCCTGATTCGAGATTACCAGCAAAAGGCCACAATCGCGCCGCGCGCGATGAAATCTGATAGCCGCCACGCTGTATCGTGGGCCTGTGAATTTCCACCCAAAACAAATTTCGGCGGCTCCGGCCAGCGCGCGGAGGAAATGATCAAAAATCAGGGACACCCCCACCCCCCTCCTCTTCTGAAAGTCTTGCGGGGCGCGGGTTTTGCGCGGGCGCCTTCGCAAGGTCCTGAGGCCAAAGATCTTAAATACCAAAATCTACAGAACAATGGACTTAAAGGGCGCATGATACGGCTCTACGCAGTGCGTCCTCTTCGGCCATGATCGCCCGATTTGAAGATCGGGGCAAGGTTGGATGTCACAATGAAACGGTGGAAAACCAGGAGTTAGAGCAAGAAGCACGGTTGGTCTGGGCTGCCAATTGACAATTCGTATTCAATGACCCTAGCTTTGAAGGTCGGCTCTGCCGGCGACCGAACTCCGCGTTGTCTATATTAATTAGTGCGAAGGGCAAAGGAAGCTATGCGAGTTGGTGTGTTCACTCCGCTGCTGTCGCAAATGCCGCTGGCTGCGGTTCTCAAGAAGCTGAAAACTCTGCACATCGATACGGTAGAACTTGGTACTGGCAACTATCCCGGAGACGCGCACTGCAAGTTGTCCATGCTCGAAGATCCCGTGGCGCTGGCGGAGTTTCAGAAGATACTGTCTGACCACGGCGCGACGATTAGCGCGCTCAGTTCTCATGGCAATCCTCTGCATCCAGATAAGGCCCGCGCTCACCACGACCGCGAGGTGAGCCGCAAAACCATCCTGCTGGCCGAAAAGCTTCGAGTGCCCGTGGTTGTGGATTTCTCGGGGTGCCCCGGCGATTCACCAAATGCTTCGGCGCCCAACTGGGTGACATGCCCGTGGCCGCCGGAATATTTAAAGGTTCTCGATTGGCAGTGGAACGAGGTGGTGGCTCCGTACTGGATCGAGCATGCGAAATTTGCAGCGGATCACGGAGTGAAAATCGCTATAGAAATGCATCCCGGCTTCGTCGTCTATAGTCCGGAGACGATGCTTAGACTGCGTTCCATCGCGGGGCCCAGCGTAGGGTGCAATTTCGATCCAAGCCATCTGTTTTGGCAAAACATCGATCCCATCGCCGCCGTACGCGTTCTTAATGACGCTATTTTTCACGTGCACGCGAAAGATACGCAGATGTATCCAGTCAACCTTCCGCGCAGCGGCGTTCTCGACACCAAGCAATACACGCAAGAGCGCGATCGCGCATGGATTTTCCGCACTTGCGGTTACGGTCACGGGGCTGAGTGGTGGAAGGAATTTATCTCAACCTTGAGGATGTTCGGTTACGATAATGTGCTCTCGATTGAGCATGAAGATAGTTTGCTTTCGCCGGAAGAAGGACTGACCAAGGCTTCCGATTTCTTGAACGGCATCGTAATTCGCGAGCAACCTGCGACCGCTTGGTGGGTTTGAAACCCGGTGAGTGTAGATTAACAACGACAAAACTTCGATGAAGACAATCAAAACGGCGATTTTCGACAGAGGCGCGAGTGAGAGAAATGCGAGTGAGAGGAATGCACATTGATCTTTGCCGCCATAATCGCCATCTTCATCTATGGGATGATCGCCGCGATGTTGGGCACCATCCTGCCGGAGTTGTCGAATCGCTTTAACCTGTCGCCCAGCCAAAACGGTACTATCGCATTCGCTCAGGCGCTAGGCCTTATCATCGCGTCGGTTTCGGTTGGCCCGTTGCTTGATGATGAAGGGAAGAAGATCGGAATTGTTCTCGGCCTCGCTCTGATTGCCATAGCGCTAGCCGTTCTGCCGCGGGCCTCCGGTTTCAAAAGCATTCTGGCTCTCCTGTTCACGCTCGGAATAGGGGGAGGGGTTTTGGTTACCGGCGCCAATTCCTTGGCTAGCGACGCGGGCGAACTTCATCGCGCCGGCGCAATAACCCTGGCTAATCTTTTTTTCGGCCTTGGCGCTCTCGCCACGCCACTCATCGCTGCGAATCTGTTCGGCAAAAATTGGATTCGCCTCTGCTACACCATCACTTCGCTGACCGTCGTCACGCTGATGATTGAAATCCTAACTAAGATGCCAGGGCCTACCGGCGGCGGACGATTTGTCCTCGGAGATGTGGCTCCCGTGCTGGGGCGGCCGCTTCTTTTTATGATTGGACTTTTTCTTTTTCTTTACATCACTTGCGAGGTGGGAGTCTGGAACTGGCTGCCCCGCCACTTGATCGCGCAAGGCATCCCTGAATCGCGCGCTCTGAATATTCTTTCCCTCGGTTTTGCACTCGGTATTCTGATCGGCCGCGTCGCCATTCTTCCAGTTCTTGTTCACGTCCCACCCATTACTGTCACGCTGGTTGGGTCGGGAGCAATGGCAATTACTACTTTCCTGATGCTGCGGACGAAAACGGCCGGCGCCGCCGGAGTTTTTGTTTTTCTCGCGGGCCTCTCCATGGCGCCGGTTTTTCCAACCACCTTAGCGGTTGTGGGTGATGCTTTCCCGCGCATGACCAGCACCGCGATCGGGTTTGTCATCACTTGCGGTTGGACTGGCCTGGCTGTGAGCTCGCGCATCATTGGTATGATCGCGGGCGGAGAGCCAAAACGGCTGAAGACAGCTTTGCTGGTAATCCCCGGCTCGGCCGTTTTAATGCTTGGCCTGGATCTCGCGATTAAGAGCGCGCTGCGATAAACGCTACACCGTCAGAGCGCGCATGTAGTCAGCATCGACTTTCAAAGCTTCCATTGGCGGTAGATCAAATTGCTCTTGCTCCACAAAAGCATGTTTGATGCTCGCCTTTTTGGCCGCTTCGAAGATGGGGCGGTAGTCGATCGTGCCGCGTCCCATCTCGGTTGAAGGCGGCGGATCTGCTGCCGTCGTAGTGCCCGTCAGCTTGAATTCCTTCACATGCAGCATGCAGATACGTGTCGGATAACGGGTCAGCAGCTCAACCGGATTCGCTCCGGCCACGACCGCCCATCCGCAATCCAATTCCATGCTGACCTTTGCCGGATCGGTCAGGCGCATGACTTCGTCGTAAAACACAACGCCGTTCTCCGATCGAAATTCCGGCGTGTGATTATGGTAGGCAAACTTCATTCCCCCAGCATGTACCCGTTCGCCGATGTGATTAAACTGCTCGGCATTCCAGCGCCAGTCCTCAAGCGTCATGGATTCTCTGGCGGCTCGCGAGTTGGCATCCTTTACGCGGGACGGATCCTTCAGCATCGGCGCCGCGCAAACGATGTACTCAAGGCCCAAATCTTTTCCATACTGAATCGTGTCGTCCAACTTCGGCAACAGATCCTTCAGCGGATAGTGCGCGCTCACGCAACGCAGGCCGGCCTGATCCATCGCTTGCCTCACCTGAGCTGGAGTGCGCCCAAAGAATCCTGCAGCCTCCACTTCGCGGTAGCCCAGCGCACCAAGTTGCCGCAGCGTTCCTTCATAATCTTTAGGCAGAATGTCTCGCACCGAGTACAACTGCAAGCCGAGCGGAAGGCCCAGAGGGTTGGCCATTAAGCGCGGAACTTTATTCCATAGTGCCGCACTCGCCGCAGAAATAGAGGCAGTCTTCAAGAAGGTTCTTCGTGAAATCTGGTTCATAAAGAAGTTTCCCAATTCTTATCGATTCTTTTATCTCCGCAAAAAATAGAAACAATTGTTATCCGCGAATCGTTCTCGACTGGCCATCCCAAATCGCAATTGTATTCTTAAAGTAAGCGTAGTTCGCGAGATGGCAGCCGAGGGCAGCATGATTCCCGAACTCCTCATTTTCCACCGTTGGCTTGCGGCTGCGAACCGCGTTGAAAAAATTCGCCTGATGCGCCGAAATGTCGCTATAGCCTTGCGGCGCGGTAAAGGTTTCCGCTTCCACGGCCTGGTATTCAAGCGGTCCGGGCTTAGGATGCTCGGCGGCCCACTGCGCCAAGTACTGATTACGCAGCCGTGCCGGCCAGCCCTTTGTGGAATATTCTTCAGGCTTGGGAGTTACATCTTGAGGAACAAAGGTGAGCGTTTGACCATTGATCTCCATTGTTCCTTTGGTGCCGTGAAATTTGATGGGCTCCCCACCGGCGTTGTTTAGATTGCAGCGGAGAACCACGCGGAATTTCGGGTAATCGTATAGCGTTTCGATTAGATCAGGGAAATCACGTCCGTCTTTCCACCGGAACAGTCCACCGCTTGACTGCGCGCGCTGCGGAGCTTGATCGGTTCCCGAGATGAAGTGAATCCCGGAGAGCAGATGTACGAACAGATCACCCGCCAGACCCTCGCCATAATCGGAAAAGCAGCGCCAGCGGAAAAATCGTGCGGCATCGAACGGACGCTGGGGAGCTCCTACAAGAAATTCATTCCAGTCAATCGTCTGCTCGCTGGCATCCGGAGGGATGGGGTACACCCAGGCGCCGCTGGGCGAGTTGCGATCCGACGACCCTTCGATAAAAAATACCTCGCCGAGCGCGCCGGAGGAATAGAGTTCGTGCGCCTTCTCATAAACAATGGAACTCACACGCTGGCTGCCTACCTGCATAATACGATTTCCCTTGCGCACCGCTTCTACCATGGCGAAGCCGTCTTCCACATTGTGCGACATGGGTTTTTCGCAGTAAACGTCCTTGCCCGCGGCGCAGGCGTCTACCACGATGCGGCGGTGCTGGTGGTCGGGCACGGCGACAATTACAGCATCGATATCTTTGCGGTCGAGAATTTCCTTGTAATGGCGAGTGGCCGGGACCTGCTTCTGCACCGCTTCCTGGCCCGCTTCATGCCGGCTATCGTAGAGATCGCAAATCGCGACACACTCAATACCCGGCACGGCGAGCGAAGCCTGCAAGAGTTCGCATCCCCGGGTGCCTGTGCCAATCGAAGCAAACCGCACCTGATCGCTCGGCGCGACAATACGGTCGGCTCCCCAAAGCGCGGCTGGTTGCAGTAACGTTAGCTTTGCAGCAGCCCCGGCCGCTACAGAGCCAGTTCCAATCTTCATAAAATGGCGTCGAGTAAAGTTACGCATGGCCTCGCTGGTTTCCTGAGTGAAGGTTGTGACGACCGCAGTAGTCTACGCCTATTGATTCGCGAGATGCGAATCGGTAAATCTCAATTTTCGGATGCTCATGATCGTGCGTGCAACAGTCGTTTCTATGTGGACTCTGATCATGCTAAACTCCGCCGTAATTCCTATATGGAAGCAAGTTGCGACCCCGGAAAGTAATGGCGTGTAATCGGAGTCTAGTCAGATGATGATTGCGGCAAAGTCGGCGGTATTATGGTGTATCTTCGGTTGCATTTTCTGCTTTGCAGCATTAGCCCAGACCAGCATGAGATCGAACTCTCCGCAGAACCCCAAGTGGTGGCAGCACGCCGTCTTCTACGAGATTTATCCTCGCAGCTTTGCAGACAGCAATAATGACGGCGTGGGCGACCTGAGGGGCATCGCATCAAAACTCGATTACCTCAAAGACCTCGGCATCGATGCAATCTGGATTTCGCCGTGCTTTCCATCGCCCCAGGTCGATTTCGGCTATGACGTCTCCGACTATGAAAATATCGATCCGATGTATGGCACGCTTGCGGATTTCGATTATCTGGCCAGCGAAGCCAAAAAACGTAATATCCATATCATTCTCGATTTTGTAGTCAATCACACTTCCGATCAGCACAAATGGTTCCTCGATTCGAAGTCGTCCCGCAATTCAGCCCATCGCGATTGGTACATCTGGCGTGACGGAAAAGGGCCTGGCCAGCCTCCAAACAATTGGGTTTCAACATTCGGAGGTTCCGCGTGGAAGTTCGATCCCACTACGAATCAGTGGTACTACCATTTTTTCTATCCCGAGCAGCCAGATCTGAACTGGCGCAATCCCGCCGTGCAGGATGCGATGTTCGATGTAACGCGCTGGTGGTATAAGCGCGGCGTCTCCGGATTCCGGCTGGATGCGGTCGATACGCTGTTTGAAGAGCCAAATCTGAAGGACAATCCGATTCTTCATCCCGGCACGAACGCTTTTGGTGATCCCTTCCTGCAAAACAAATACAACACCAAGTTGCCGGAAGTTCACGACGTCCTGCGCGGGTTTCGCAAGATTGCCAATGAATACGATGCAGTGCTGATCGGGGAAACCTGGACCGCGGATGTCGCCGAGTTGAATGCGTACTACGGCAAAGGCAATGACGAGCTTCAGTTGCCCATGGATTTTCTTTTCACCATGGTCAACAAATTATCGCCCGCGGAATTCCGCAAACAGATTGCCGAAGTGAACGCGGCCTCCGGATGGCCGACCTTCGTGATCAGCAATCACGATATCGCCCGCTCTTATGACCGTTATGGAGACGGCATCCATAACGACCAGATTGCCAAGTTGATGGCGGCTTTGTATCTGACGTTGCGCGGAACTCCGATTGTTTACTACGGGGAAGAGATCGGCATGAAGACGACTCCGCCCACGCGCCTGGAGGACGTGAAAGATCCTATTGGCCGCAAAGGCTGGCCCAAGGAAAAAGGGCGAGATGGGGAGCGCACTCCCATGCAATGGAACGATAGCGTGAATGCAGGATTCTCCACCGCAAAACCCTGGCTTCCGGTTCCTCCTACCTATAAAACCCACAATGTGGCGGAGGAGTCGAAAGACCCTGAGTCTGTGCTCGAGTTCTACAAAAACTTGCTGAAGCTGCGGCACACAAATCCCGCGTTGCTCAATGGCAGCTACGAGGCCATTGACGAAGATGATGCAAATGTGCTCGCCTACCTGCGGGTAAGCAACGACAAAGCTGTCGTTGTCGCTTTGAACATGTCAGGCGTTACTCGAAAAATGAACCTGCCGCTGAAGAATACTGGCTATGCCTCCTCCAAAAAACTCTTGGCTACTGAAAAATCGTTCGCGCAAGATAGCGTCGTGTCTCTGTCGCCCTACGGAGTTTTTNTCGGAGAGCTCTCAAAGTAAGCGCCAGTCGGCCTTCTTCANTGGCTTAATTCAGAAGACCCCACTGCTTCAATGCAACTTGGGCTCGCAAAACCTCATCAAAGGCTGCGTCGTCTCGGGGGTTGCGCGCCATGAACTCNAGGTATTCAGTGTGGATTTTTTCTGCATTCGCCTCATTGCTGTTGTTTGTTGGTCAGAAATTGGAAACTCTTGGAAAAGTGATTGTATGTGAGATGGAACGGTCGTATGCCGGAGCGGCGGCGCGTACCGTATGGCTCGAGAGGAAGCGCAACAAATCACCAGGGCGGCAATGAGTGCCTTTACGGCTGCAGGCCTATGAATCCGTGACAACCCTTATGCAGCGCAAGGTCATCCAAGCGTGGTCCGATTGGAGCATCGCGCCATGCGTTCTGGGTATCGGTTCCGTCTGCTGGTTTCGCTGTTAGCCTTGACGATCAGTACCCTCGTGCTGACCGGTTGCCAGGGGCTTGCCCCGCAGCCAAAAACGCCTCCGGCGACTACATATCAGTTGACCGTGACCGCGCCTCCCTCCGGCGCCGGGACGGTCGCCAGCGCTCCGGCGGGAATCAGTTGTCCCGGTACTTGCACTGCAACCTTTGCCAGCGGGACAAAAGTCACCCTTACAGCGACCGCCAGCGGAAGCTATACCTTCGCCGGTTGGAGCGGGGCTTGTTCCGGCACCAGCACTTGCAATGTAACCATGACTGCAAACGAGAGCGTGACTCCGACATTCAAAGCAGGCTATGGAGTCGCCGTAACAATAAATGGAAATGGAAGCGGCACGGTAACCAGCACGCCCGCTGGAATTTCCTGTCCGACAACTTGCTCTGCCACGTTTCCGCAGAACACGGCTATTACTCTCACAGCAACGCCTCAGACAGGAGATTATTTCGGAGGCTGGAGCGGCGGGGGCTGTTCCGGTACCGGCACATGTAGTTTGACCTTATCGGCCTCAGCGAATGTAACCGCCAGCTTCACCACGAGTGATGCATTGACCGTCACCATGGCTGGCAGCGGCGTCGGAAACGTCACCAGCAGTCCAACCGGAATTAATTGCACGTCTGGTTCGACCACTGGATGCTCGGCTAATTTCGCGCCCAATACTCCGGTCACCCTGACCGAAACGGCAACCGCGCCAAATACGTTTTCAGGCTGGTCCGGAGCATGTACCGGTACCGGGGCATGCGTGGTAACCCTTACCGCCGCAACTTCAGTGACGGCATCCTTCGCGCCCGGCGGCACGCTGCAAAGCCTGAACCACATCATCTTCTTTGCCCAGGAAAATCGTTCCTTCGATCACTACTTTGGATACATGCGGCAGTATTGGGCGAATCAGGGCATTCCGGATCAATCGTTCGATGGCTTGCCACAGTTCAATCCCACGACTGGGCAAGCCCCATTACAAGGGCCTATTCCCACAGTCCCCGGTTGCGATCCTGCGTACCCGTTTATCCCCGGGGATCCGGCGAATAACGTTCCGGCGCAGAACACGGCCTGCATCATTGACACCAACAGCCCGGCGATTCCCTCGTTCCACAGTCAATCCGTCTGCACCGAGGAAATCAGTCCTTTCTGGAATGAAGCGCGAGACGACTGGAACGTCAATTTCCTGTATCCGTCGACGATCAACCCGTTGATGAACGGTTTCGTGAAAGCAGCCGGGGATGACGCCCGCCAATATTCCTGGAGTTACAACGACGATTCCTATGTGAACGATACCAATGGCTACCGCGGCATGGAGTACTTCACGGATCAGGACTTGAACTTTTACTATTACATGGCGAGCACGTTCGCTACTTCAGACCGCTGGTTTGCGCCCATTTTAAGCCGCACCCAGTTGAACCGCGCTTACATCATCGCGGGCACGTCGCAAGGCTACGCCTACCCTCCCGGCAGCAACAGCAACGATGACGCGGCTTTCTCCGCTCAGACGATTTTTGAAGAGCTGCAAAACAGCGGCAAGGGAATCACGTGGAGAGTCTATGTAGACCCCAACTCAACTGACCCGACCGACGGCACGAATTGTGCCGCCGTCACCGGAGCCGCTCAAAATAAGTGCCTGGCGGACGTCTCCTACCTCAACGAGTTCACCTACGAGCAAACGATTCAGGCAGATCCGTCTCTCTATCAAAATTTCGTCCCGACTACTCAATTCGCCAGCGACCTCCAGAATGACAGCACTTTTCCTCAGGTGGTGATGATCGAGCCACCCTCGGATGCCGGCCTCGACGAACATCCCTCGGACAAGGACGCATACCCGGAGAATATTCAACAGGGCGCGCAGTTTGTCGAAGGCCTGGTCAAGTCCTTCATGTATAGCCCGACATGGAAAGACTCGGCGATGATTTTCACTTATGACGAAGGCGGCGGCTTCTACGATCACGTTGCTGCTCAGCCTGCGCCCGCACCGGACCAGTACACCTATCCGATTGACCTGGAAGCGACCGACAAGTGCGACGGCGCGGATCAATCGACCGGCATCTGTAGCTTTGCCATGACTGGCTATCGCATTCCGCTGATTGTGATTTCGCCGTTCGCCAAGGCCAACTTCGTCTCCCACACCGTGAGGGACACTACCGCATGGCTTAATCTGGTGGAAGAACGCTTCAGCGTCCCTGCGCTCACCGCTCGCGATGCTTATTGGAGCACGACCACCCCGGTGGCGACGATGGACGAGTTCTTCGACTTCGTGAACGTGCCTTTTGCCACGCCCCCGGCAGAAAGCTCGATTCCGACCCAGTCCACGAACGGAACTTGTAGCATGGCTGCGCCGACCCCCTAGCGCGGCCATGATCGCGAATCGCCCGTTGTGAGCCTCGGATTTGTTTACCCGAGGCTCGCGCTATTTCCGAATAAGTCAGCCAATGGGATAATGCTTTGTGATAATTTTGCGCTTCTTGGCGTTCTGTCTTATCTTGCTTTCGGTCTCCACCTGCCTTGCCGCAACCCGGCATTACTACATCGCCGCCGAAGATGTCACCTGGAACTATGCGCCGAGCGGCATTAACCTGCTTACTGCCGTGCCCCTTCCTCAGCAGACGCGGCTTAATCTGAAATGGCCGAAGACCCGCTTTATCGAATACACCGACGACACCTTTACCACCAAGAAGCCGCAGCCGGACTGGCTGGGAATCCTTGGTCCAGTCATCCGGGCAGAGGTCGGCGACGAAGTTGTCGTTGAATTTCTGAATCGCGGCCACGTCGCCCACGACATGCATCCTCACGGCCTGCGCTACGACAAGAACAGTGAAGGCTCTTTCTACATTCCCTATGGCAGAGGCGACCGTGTCGCTCCCGGACGAAGGTTCACTTACCATTGGTTCGCCACCGAGGCCAGCGGCCCCGGCCCGGCGCAGCCCAGTTCGATTGTGTGGTGGTATCACGGTCATGTTGAGCCGGGAATGGAAATCAACGCGGGTCTGATTGGACCAATCATCGTTACTGCAAAAGGCAAAGCCAGGCCCGACGGATCGCCCAAAGATGTTGATCAGGAATTTGTCACCTCTTTCCAGATCTTCGATCAGATGGGCGGCAAGCCGGCCGGACTGTTCTACTCCATCAACGGATACATCTTCGGCAATCTTCCTGGCTTGTACATGAAGCGTGGCGACCGGGTCCGCTGGTATTTGCTGGCCATGGGGAATGAGATCGACCTGCACACTCCGCACTGGCACGGCGAAACCGTCACCGAAGGCGGCCGGCACACCGATGTTGTGGAACTTCTTCCCGGCAGCATGAAAACGGTGGATATGATTGCCGACAATCCCGGCGCGTGGATGTTCCACTGCCACGTTGACGATCACATGGAGGGCGGAATGATGGCCGTGTACACCATCTACGAACCGGCGAAGCGGGCTTGCCCGATCAAGTTTAACAGCGGGGATTTCTGGCACGATCCCGCAAAAGCCACACTCGAAGTAAAGAACACAAGCAGTAAGGCCATTGCGAATCTCAGCATCGATTCGGAAATGTTCATGGCGCCGCAGGATTTGCGGCAGACCCACAACGGACCCTGGACCTCAAGCCAGCCCATTGCGCCGGGCGAGCAAGGAACCCTCGAACGCCCATGGGTTCAATCTCCCGGAACCCAGTCCGTAATCGGCTGGGTCTTTTTTCCCGGTCTAATCACCTATCAGGATGGCAGCACGTGGCGTCCGCAAAGCGAAGGCGAGTGCTTCAGCGTCATCTGGCGCGACCCGCAGCATCCCGATGTGCCCGCTTTGCCACCGCGGCAAATTGAGATCAATGCGGACTAGATGCTTCTGCCTTAGTATTGGATTTTCGTTTTCCTTGCACGCAGCCGATGATACGATTACGGCCTGCCCAGCCTTGAAGCAGGCGCAATCTCATGACGAGAGCCTCTCGAAGCGTTCGATCTCCGCACGTTGTATGCATCGAAGACTTCCGGCCCATGGCACAACAGCGGCTTCCGAAGTCCGTCTTCGACTATCTGGATGGAGGAGCCGAGGGTGAAGTCACCCTGCGTGAAAATTGCAGGGTTTTCGAAGACGTTACGTTTCGCCCGCGCCATGCTGTTGCACTCGCCGATTGTAGCCTGTGTACCAGCGTGCTGGGTTTCAATCTCTCGCTTCCATTCCTGCTCGCTCCCGTCGGATATAGCCGGTTGATGCATCCGAGCGGGGAAGTGGCGGCTGCGCGCGCCGCAGGCAAAGCTGGCACAGCCTATATTCTGTCTACGATTTCTGGGCACAAACTGGAGGATGTAAGACGCGCGTCGTCTGGTCCGGTTTTCTACCAGCTCTATCTGATGGGCGGCCGCGGTGCCGCCGAGGCATCCATTGAAAGGGCGCGGCTTGCTGGATTCAACGCACTGGTCGTCACCATCGATACTCCCGTGGCCGGCATTCGCGAGCGCGACTATCGCAATGGCATGAGAGAACTGGTAAGCGGCGGCGTCCTCGAAAAAATCCCCTACCTTCCGCAGTTGTTAGCGCGTCCCGGCTGGCTTGCAAGCTATCTGCTTGATGGCGGATTGCCTGGGCTTCCCAACGTCATAATCCCGGGTAAAGGTCCCATGCCATTAATCGATGTCAGCGCCGCGTTGGCGGAATCCGCGGTGACCTGGGCCGATCTTCGCTGGATCAAAGAAGCATGGAAGGGTCCCATCGTCATTAAAGGCGTATTGACCGCGGAAGACGCCCTCCGCTCGATCGACGAAGGCGCTGCCGCGATCTCTGTTTCAAATCATGGCGGCCG
>JGI12635J15846_10000035_pt1 | contig 77582 bp, 51 predicted proteins | sample BlaSpr_A8_OM2_M2_FD_15846 | JGI IMG/M metagenome (IMG submission 15846)
AAGATTCCCGCAGAAAGTTCTGATGGATGAAACCTCCGTTGGAACTATTCTCCCTTGAAAGAAAAGGCCGCCCAAGTTGCCGGGTGGCCTTTTCGTTTTAGGGCCGTTTTCGGTTATCGGTTGCCAGTTCTCGGTGAAACCAAGAAAAGCTATCGGTCGCTCATTGAAGGCTTGGAACCTGAGAACTGTTCTTGAACCGTTGAGTGCTTGCGTCCGTACAATACTTCGGATAACAGTGTGAGTGCGGGAGGAGACACGATGTTTTGCGATCAATGTGGGGCGCAGTTGCTGAGCGGAGCGTCGCGCTGTGCACGCTGCGGCAAAACTGTTCTGGGACTCATCGAACTTCGGCGCAGCCGGGTTCGCGAACACGTGCGCCTGTTGGGCATTCTCTGGATGGCCTACTCGGCGTTATACGTCGTCGCGGGAGTGGGGGCGCTGATCGTGGCCCAGACGATCTTCGGCGGCACGTTCCACATTCGCGGCGGCCCATCGCCTGAGGTTACGGTGTGGATGCGGCCGCTTCTCACCTGTGTCGGATGGTTGATTTTGGTAATCGCTGCGACCGGTTTCTTCACCGGTTGGGGTTTGTTGCAGCGCGAAGGGTGGGCGCGAACCGTTGCGCTGGTCGCGGGTTTTGTAGCGCTGTTGCGCATCCCGCTGGGAACGGCGCTTGGCATCTATACGCTGTGGGTGCTGCTACCGTCGCAATCCGATGACGACTATAAAGCGCTGGCAGAGGCCGCGTAGTGTCAGTTCCTTGCTGCAGGAATCGTTATCGCGGGCATCGTGGTAGCGAAATCATTGCAGGAATTCGAGACGGCCCTTAGAATCGGAAGCGAAGCCGACGTAGCTCAGCTGGTAGAGCAGCCGATTCGTAATCGGCAGGTCATCAGTTCAAGTCTGATCGTCGGCTCCATTCTTTCCGCTGCTCTGCGCTGGAGTTAACGGCCTGACGATTACGCGACGAGGATTTCTTGCGCAAGGCGGACTGATTTCAATGGCGCTGGCCTTGCGCCGCGGCACGGGTCAAAACGCCCTTCAGGCTACGTCCCCCCCCCTTTCGGGGATGTCCCACCCCGCTCCGGCAACGCTTCGCAAACAGCTGAATGCCAGCTCTCTGGCGCAATTTGTCGATCCGCTGCCGGTGCCAGAGACGATTCAGCCTGTCGGGCGTCGGGCGAGCCCGGATAATTCCGCGGTTCAACTTCCTTATTATCGCGTCGTGATGCGGTCGTTCGAGGCCAGAGTGCATCGCGATTTGCCACCGACTCGGCAATGGGGATACGCATCGTCGGCACCGGGGCCGATTTTTGAGACGCGCAGTGGTCAAGGACTGCTGGTGGAGTGGGTGAACGAACTGCCAGAAAAGCATTTTTTGCCCATCGATCACAATATCCACGGCGCCGAGGCGGATAAGCCTGAAGTGCGGACGGTCGTCCACCTCCATGGCGCGAAGGCGGGCCCGAAGAGTGATGGTTATCCGGAGAGTTGGTATGTGCCGGGCAAATCGGCGGTTTGTCACTATCCCAATCGGCAGGACGCGGCGATGCTGTGGTACCACGATCACGCGCTGGGCATTAACCGGCTGAATATTTTCGCGGGACTGTTGGGGGCATTTCTCGTGCGCGACGAAGTCGAAGATGGGTTGCACCTGCCGCGCGGCAAGTATGAGATTCCGCTGATTATTTATGACCGGCTCTTTGATCTGGATGGGCAGCTGAATTATCCGGTCTCGAACGACGCGAAATCGCTATGGGTGCCGGAGGTTTATGGCGATGCGGTCCTCGTGAACGGCAAGATTTTCCCTTACCTCGAGGTTGAGCCGCGCAAGTATCGTTTTCGCGTATTGAATGGATCGAATGGCCGGGCGATTCACTTGACGTTCAGCAGCAGCCAGGCGCAGTGGTTTCCGAAATTTCATCAGATTGGCAGCGATCAGGGGTTGCTGGCGGCTCCGGTTGAGTTGACGCGGGTGCGATTGTCGTCGGGCGAGCGCGCCGACCTGGTCTTTGACTTCTCGGAGTATGCCGCAAGCAATCTTGTGCTCAGAAATGACAACTTCAACGCGATGCAGTTTCGCGTGGCTGCCAAAGGCGCGCGCGACGACGGCGCCTTGCCTCAGAGTCTGAGGGCGGTTCCGAAGATTGCGGAATCCTCCGCGGTCAAGACCCGCAGGTTGACCTTGGGGGAGATCGACGATGCGCAGAAGCGGCCACTAATCTCATTATTGAATAATGCTCACTGGAGCATGCCGGTTACGGAGAATCCGGTGCTCGATTCGGTGGAGATTTGGAATTTCATCAACCTCACGAATGACGACCATCCCATTCATCTACACCTGGTGCGATTTCAGATTCTCGATCGCAGAGCGTTTAACGTGAACGCCTACGCGACCACGGGAGAGGTCAAATATCTCGGACCGGCGGTGGCGCCCGATCCGGCGGAGGCTGGCTGGAAGGACACGGTACGCGCCGACCATGGAATGGTGACGCGCATCATTGCCCGATTCGAAGGATTCACCGGGCGCTATGTGTGGCACTGCCACATTCTCGAACACGAGGACAACGAGATGATGCGGCCGTTCGATGTGGTAGAGGGTCGTTAGTCGTTCGTCGATGGTCGTTCGCGATTAGATCGCTAACCCGCAAATGGTCAAGCTGTCCGCAAAGAGCCAACGGCTAACGACCGTCGCCTAACGACCGACGACTCTCCTACGGCAAACTGTCGTAGCAGCTCCCTGGCCCATCGCTCGGCGGATTTTGCGGCGGGGTCGTCCATGGTGGATTGGCGAAATCGAAAAAGTCGCTCATATCGCTGGTGCCGCTCCAGCCATCGCGGGCATTGAGGGGTTGGAGGTTGAAACGTTCTTCGACGAACTTTAGCCACGCCGTGTAATCGGTCTGGACGTGGGAAACGTAGTTCGCTTTGGCGAATGGTGAGACCATGACCACCGGCACGCGAAACCCGTAGCGAGTGAAGTCACCCGGAGGATCGTAGGGCGGCGAACTGTGTGTGAGAGCTGCAAAAGTGCACCGGGGATCCGTCGCGCTCGTGCAAATATCGACGGGCTGAATGTTATCTGGACTCGGAACATTCGTCGGTGGCACGACGTGATCGTAAAGGCCTCCGCCTTCGTCGAAGGTAAAGATAAGGACGGTCGACGACCATTCCGGTCCATTCATCACAGCATTAATCAGCTGTTCGGTTTCGGCTACGCCGTCTTGTATGTTGGCGGCCGTGCCGTCGGGTTTCTCGTCCGCGTCCGGCTTGTCGATGAAGGTGACGGAGGCGAGGTTACCGCTTTGCGCGTCCGACAAAAACTGAGAAAACGATGGATCGTTGATTACGTTCGTGCTGCCGTATCGATCCATGAAGCCGTTGAACACGGAGGCGTAGGTGTAGCCCTGGGGCAGTTCGGTGTAAATCTTCCACGACACGTTCGCGGCTTGCAGAGAATCAAAGATGGTCTTCGACTGAATCGGAGGTTCGATGCCGCCCATATACGGGTAGGCGTAGCCGCCCGAGGTTGCTCCCATCATGTAATAGCGATTGGGTTGAGTACGAGTGGCAGCAGGGGCAAACCAGTTGTCGGACATGGCGAAGTTCGTCGCCAGCCAGTAGTGGTAAGGAAGATCGGAGCCCGTGTAGTAGCCCATGGCACGAATACCCTGCACATCATTTTCGCCGTTGGCAATGGCAGCGCTGGCGGCGCTGACGACAAAGCCATCCGAGCCGGGAGTAGGAAGACCCAAAGTTCCCGGAGTGTTAGAGCTTGGGTTCGCAACATTGAAATCCCAATGGCCTACGATCCAGTCGGGACTGAGACCGTCGATACAGGCGGTCTGCAAATGGAAGCCGTAGATCGGAGTGGTGGGCACGCCTTGAGCGTTCGGCGACAAGTTCATAGCGCTGCATGGTGTAGTCCACGGCGTTGTGCCCCCGGTCGTCGGGCTGCAGTCTTCCGGCAGACCATTAACTTCGGCTGCCAAGTTGAACGGCGGGGCACTGCGATAGTCGTTCATCTTTCCAAAATAGCTATCGAAGCTGCGATTTTCTTCGGCCAGAAAGATGATGTGCTTGACCACATTCATATTGGGCGGCGGCGGGGGTGGCGGCGGTGTGCTCGTGCCGCCGGAAGTGCCGGCGCAGCCCGTAGAGGCGGCGACCATCGTCAGAAGGGCCAGAGTCAGAAAGCCGGTCAGCAAACCATTCGGCGAGCAAGGGGGCAGATAGCGAAGCGTGGCGCGTTTCATACTAGTACCTCCAAAGATCGAAAAAAGATCGAAGCTCAAAAGCCGCGGGTCCCACCCCTCCCCGTGGTTTTGGAACGGGTGGGACCGCAGGCGGAAAACTTTTACTTGCCAGTTGCCGCCGCGTTCGCGACCTGTTGTGGGCCGCGATAACGGGCGAGATGGGGGATCATCGGCGTTACTTCAAACGCCATCTTGTCGCGCGCCGACTGCAGGGGAACGGGCTTGCTCTTATTCATTTCGACGCGATCGTCCCAGGGGTCGAGCTTGATGCGACTGCCCAGAGGAAGGGCCGCGATCTGCGTTACGTCGGTCGTCTGGAGCGCGGGCGCCGATTGCAGCAGTGCGCTCATGCGCAGGACGCTGTCGCCCTTCGCCATACGGCTGCCAAACTCCGGTGTGATGAGCGCCGACAGTTGTTTCGAGTGGGATTCGAGAGCGCGAAGGAACAGGCCAGCGTTCGCGAGTTTGTCTTTGTAGGGCGAGTTCTGCAGAAATTCGAGTGCCTTCTTGTCCGCCGCTTCTTCCTGGGCTGGGTCGCGCGCCACCTGAATACGGCGGAAGGTTTCTTCATCGGGGAAATTCATGCGATCGCCGAATGCATATTTGGTGTCGAGGCGATGGCCGAGGGCGATGTGGCCGAGTTCATGAGCCAGCACCATGGCCAGCGCAGCCTCATCGGGCAGAACGTCAAGCAATCCGCGGCTTATTATGATGGTGTGCCCCACAGTGAACGACTCGAGGGGAGTGGTCAGCAGTACGCGCGCCCGGACTTCAGGTTGAATGTCCAGGTTATTGGTAACTTCGAGGTTATTAATAACGGTCTGCAATACTCTCGACACGTCGCCCTCGGGTGCGAGAACTCCCGCACGCTGGAGGCGGTCGAGCACGTCGTCTTCGGCCTCACGCTCCCATTTGTGGGTGCTCTCGACGGGCAGGATTTCGTTGGCGGCGTCGGTCTGATCGGCAACGTTCGATGCTGAATCGACTTCCATCGAGGTGAACTCATCGGTATCGGTGGCCAGCTTCAGGTTGTATCCCCAGAGACGCGTCTGACTGCGCATCGCCAGCTTGCGGAACAGGGCATACTTCGCGTCCGATTCCTCGCTATAGACGAATGCGGGCAGCCAAACTCCCGGCCGCATATTGGTGCGCCAGCTATCAAAGTGAAAAAAGAAATTCATGCGGCCTTGGGGTAGATAGGTGCCGTTGAAGCGGACGATGGTGTAGTCCTGATCTTCGACCCAGATGCGGCCGGAGAAGTGGGCTCCTTTTACTTTCGGCTTCGGCGACACATCGAAGACGAGGGTGCGGACGTCGCCGAGAAATTCCTGGTGGAGAAATTTGAGGTCGTAATTCTGCTGGTCGAAGCCGTAGATGTAGACCATTTGCATGAAGCCGAGAGCAACGTAATTCATCTTGTAGAAGCCGTTCAGCTTCTCCAGAAATCTGCTGCGCATCGACTTGGTGTCCTTCTGGAAGGACAGATCTTCGAGGCCTTTCTTCATGATCAGGCGCCCGATGAAATATTTGTCGTTCGTCGGCACCTGGCCGAGTTGGTCATCGCTCTTGTAGTCCTGGATATAGGTTTCGACCATCGGAGTGTAGGACTTCATGTCCTGAACGAACTTGGCTTCGCGATAGAAGATGCGGTCGGCCATTTCGTTGTCTTTCAGCGCGGGATGCTCCGGGACGGCCGTCGAGTTGGGCTGCACGTCGTCCGAGCTGGAAGCCGACCAGCCAACGGCGGAAAAGAGTAAAAGTGCCAGTGCGATTTTTGGAATTTGCATACGGTGTCCGCTCATTGGGAATATCTCCGATCAAAAACTTTCTGCAGTTGCGACTGTTAATGGGGTCGCCGGCAGGCCTCTTCAGTTGACTAGTCCGCCGCTCGCTCCAGGATCTGAGCAGAAACGCCCGAAGCTTTACAGGCACAGCTCGTCCCCAGCAGTTGAAAAAATTCGCTTGCCGGAAACTTGCTTCCAGAACTCGTGCCAACCTCAAGCTCGGACGATCTACTTACGATGGGGTATTGGGTGAGGGAACCAACTCAGGGGTTGCCGCTGCTGTTTTTCATCTACTGCAAAGTCACCGTCCATCTACTGCAAATTACTCATACGCCAACCCATAAGCAGTGAAGCGACTCTAAGTTTGAGCTGGGGAGAGCTTATGAAGAAACGGATCGGAATAGTCTTTGGGACCCGTCCGGACGCGATCAAGATGGCGCCAGTCGTCCTCGAACTCAGAAAACATCCAGATGAATTTATTCCAGTAGCCATCTCGACTGGTCAACACCGTCAGATGCTCGATCAAGTGCTTCAGGTATTCGATGTGCGCACCGACATCGAGCTCGATCTCATGCGCCACAACCAGACGCTCAATGGGCTGACGCGGAGAATCCTCGAGTCGATGGATACGCTGCTCGCCGAAAATCCGCTGGACTGCCTTCTTGTACAAGGAGATACGACGACTGCTTTCGCGGCAGCGCTGGCTGCCTTCTATAGAAAGGTTCCGGTCGCGCACGTCGAAGCGGGCCTGCGCAGCCACGACATTTATCAGCCCTGGCCGGAAGAGGTGAATCGGCGTCTGGCGGCCGTAGTCACGCAATTGCATTTTGCACCCACGCCGCTGGCAGCGGAAAACCTGCTGCTGGAGGCGATCCCGGCGCAGGACGTGGTCACGACGGGCAACACCATCGTCGATGCGGTGCACAAGCTCTTGGAAATGCAGACGATTGAGCATCCTCTTCCTCAGGACGTGCCCGACGACGGCTCGCCGATCGTTTTGATGACGTCTCACCGGCGCGAATCGTGGGGCGTGGAACTCGAGAATATTTGCGATTCGATACTCGAACTTGTCGAACGCTTCCCGCGTATTCGAGTCATCTACCCTGTGCACCTGAATCCGAATGTTACTTCGACGGTGGAAGCGAAATTATCCAATCGCGATCGCATTCATCTGATTCCGCCGGTTGACTATTTCCAATTCCTGTCATTGTTGCGCCGCTGCTATCTCGTGCTCACCGATTCTGGCGGAGTGCAGGAAGAAGCGCCGATCTTTCACAAGCCGGTGCTGGTGCTGCGCAAAGTGACGGAGCGGCCAGAGGCTTCGTTGCTGGGCATGGCGAAGATTGTTGGCACCTCGCGCGAAGCGATTGTGAGCGAGGCATCGCGGCTCCTGAGTAACGAATACGCATACAAGAGCATGGCTGCGGGCGAGTGTCCCTATGGCGATGGGAGCGCCGCTGCCCGCATCGCGACCGCGTTATCGCGTTGGCTGAATGGTGAGCGACCGGTGCTGCACGACTACGAGCAGTTCCAGGGCGCGGGAAGCAGCGAACAAGTTTCGATTGGCTCCGACGAGTTAGTGGGGCAAGCGGTTGAAGTTGGTGGGGAAGAATTGGCTGGACAGGCCGAAGGACGCGGTGACGGCGTATGTTAATGGATTTGTTTTGTACGACCTTGCTACTCATTTGTATCTACACGCTCCGTCATTATTTCTTCACATTCAATCGTCTTTTCGGAAAGCAGCGCCACCCGTATGTTGACCTGGAAAGCGCTGCCTGGCCCGAGATTACGGTATTGATCGCCGCGCACAATGAAGAAGCAGTGGTTGCCGACATCATGAAGGCATTGATCGAGGCGGACTATCCCAGAGACAAGATGACGATCATCCCCGTCAACGATCGGTCGACCGATCGGACACGCGAGATTATCGATGCCTTCGCCGAACAGCACCCGAGCATAGATCCCTTCCATCGCGTCGGCGGAAAGCCGGGCAAGGCCGCGGCTTTGAAGGATGCAATGACGCTGGTGAAGACCGAGGTCGTGCTCATTTTCGACGCGGATTATATTCCTGGCAAAGCGCTCCTGCGGCAACTGGTTGCGCCGTTTTTCGATCCTGAGATTGGCGCGGTTATGGGTCGAGTGGTGCCGCTGAATGTCGGGAAGAAATGTTTGACGCGTCTTCTGGATCTCGAGCGCTCCGGCGGTTATCAGGTAGATCAGCAGGCCCGCATGAATCTGCATCTCGTGCCGCAGTATGGCGGAACGGTTGCCGGTGTGCGCAAGAGCGCGCTCGCCGAAATTGGCGGATGGAATGAGAACGCACTGGCTGAGGACACCGATCTGACATACCGGTTGCTCATTGCCGGATGGAAGACGGCTTACGAAAATCGCGCCGAGTGTTATGAAGAAGTGCCCGAGCGCTGGCCGGTCCGCGTGCGCCAAATCACGCGTTGGGCCAAAGGCCACAACCAGGCGATGGTCAGCTATATCGCACGCACGGCCAAGTGTTCAGGTCTCGGCTGGTTTGAACGCATCGACGGCTTGCTGCTCTTGGGTGTTTATCTGATGGGGCCGGTGCTGTTGTTGGGATGGCTGCTCGCGGTGGTGCTCTTCTATACCGGAGCACCGATCGGTGGCGGCTTGGCGGTGCTGGCGCTGGGCGCTTTCACTACGCTCGGAAACTTTGCTGCGTTCTTTGAAATTGCGGCGGCCGCCAGGCTCGATGGTTCGCGGCAACGAATTCGTCTTCTGCCGCTGACTCTCTTCGGATTCACGGTCAGCTTGATCAGCGTTTCGCACGCTGCCTGGCAACAGGTGTATGAAAGCACGGTTGGAAATTTCTTCGGCAATAACGAACTCGTGTGGGATAAGACTGAGCGTTCGCGCACCGCGCCGGTGCTCGACGACGCGCTTTCCCACTCTGCTCCCGTGTTGAGGGAGTCTCTCTAATGCTGCCGTGGGCCCCGCTTGCGTTGACCAGTGTCACGGCGGCGCTGCTCGCGATACCGGTGACTCCGGCGCTATACGAGTTATGGAAGCGCGGCGACGCGTCTCCGCTGCCCACCTCGCGGCATGACGGCCGGATCACGAACTTTGCGGATGTCTTGCGGACGCGCCTCGAACCTCTGCGCCCGGAACTAGGGCGCTGCCGCACCGAGCATGAAGTGTCACGAGCGTCGCTGGCGGGGATGGAGATATTGCTTGTCGGGAAGGACAATTTCTCTTTCGATTCGCCGCAGATTCATGGCATCTCTACTTTGATGTTCGGCGATGCGGCGCGAATTCCCGCTGGCAAGGTTGTCGACGCCGATGTTTACGCCGAGGGGCCAATCGAGTTGGGCAAAGGGTCAGTTCTGCGGGCGGCGCTTGGCCGCGATGACGTCATCCTCGGGGAAAACAGCACCGTGCTGCGCTGGCTTCACGGCGATGGCAATCTTTATTTGCGGCCCGGAAGCACCGTCTATGGCCGAGTCTCAGCGGATCGATCGATTCGCCTCGAGCGCGCGTGCGCTTTTCAGCATATGCATGCTCCGCACATTTTGACTATCGATTCTGACGACACGCGGGCGCTGCCCACCGCGGACGCGCATGTCTGCGCCGCGCGGAAAGACTTGGAAGAGGATGCGGATGGCCGGGTGACTGGCGATATGTTTACGTCATCCCGTCCGCGCCTGCGCGTTGAGGGAGATTTCGCGCTGCCGCCGGGCGAAACACTCAACGCAAATGTGATCGCTACTGGCGAGGTTCATATCGGGCGCGGCGCGCGCCTTTTGGGCGGCGCCAAGAGCTACAAAGACACCGTTGTCGACGAGGAGGCGTGCGTGCACGGCAGCATCGTTTGCGGCGGTACGGTATGGCTTGGTCCGCGCACGTTTGCGGCGGGGCCGGTTATGGCGGAATCCGATGTTTTGATTGCCCGTGGCGCGCGCATCGGTTCCCCGGATGCGCCTACCACGATTTCGTCGTCCGGCGTCAACATCGCCGCGGGATGCCAGTTGCATGGGACGGTCTGGGCACGCGTGCGCGGAAGCATTGAGGCCTGATGCCCACCGGGCCAGCACGGCTGGGGGGACGCTCGCGGAAAGCCAGGTCTCGACTCTCCTTTGCGTCTGCCCCGCAGGCCACAATCCCGCTGATCGCACTGATTGCGCTGCTCGGCTGCAGAGCGCAGGCATCCGGCGCGACTGCTTTTTCCCCTGCGACTTTTCAGTCGCCCGATGGCGCGATCACGCTCACTCAGGGAGGCAATTATGTAGAGCCCTACTTCGCGACCAAGGCGCTGATGGTGGCGCAGGATGGCGGGTTGGATATACACGACGCCGCTTACGCCTGGATCGATTGGGCTTTGCCGCGACAGCGGCCGGACGGGCTTTTCCGACGATTCTGCCGCGCGGCTGCAAGCCCCAACGCCAATATTAATACTGACTTCGCGTGGCGCGATTGCGCGCCTGCCGACGCCGACGACTCCATGCTCGCGCTGTGGATGCAGCTGCTTTACCGTATGGCGCCCTCGACGGGCATGCCAGCAGAATGGCAGCACAGCGTCACTTTGGCAGCGAAGCAATTGGCGAAGCTGCGCAATGGGCGGCTGGGTGTTTATCACATTTCGCGACTCAATCATGTTGCCTTGTTCATGGACAACATCGAAGTCTATGCCGCCCTGAAAGATGTTGCTCGCGGACAATTGCGTCTGCACGATCCGGCCGCGGCCGACACTGATGCGCGGGCCGGCCAACTCGAGGCCGCGATCGAGCGCATCTTCTGGGATCGACGCACCGGCCGCTTTCGTCCTTCGATGCAGAAGAGCCGCCCGGCTTTTTATCCCGACATTGTGGCGCAGGTTTATCCGTGGCTGGCGGATATGAGCGGGCCGGGACAGGATCCGCGGCGGGCCTGGCCGCAATGGCGACATACATTTGGCGCGGCTTGGATCGACCGGCGCTATGACACGAATCCTTGGGGCCTGGTGGCGCTGGCTGCCGAAAAACTGGGCGACACGAACTCGGCGGCGTGCTGGACTTCGCAATCCGATTCACTGCGTGGCGGCAGTTCGTGGAATGTGCTGGAAGAAGCGGTATGGCAATCGCTACGGGCGCGTCTTCCACAGGCGCAAGTTCTCGATCCCCAGGCTTGCGACGAGATATGGGATGGCCAGGATAGCCCAACCGCAAATGCCTACCCTGGCATCCAAGTACAACCATGAAAAAAGGGGCCAAGTACGTGGGCGTCGCCGTGCTCGCGCCGCTCTTGCTGTTCGCCGTCGGTTATATGCATCGGCGCGAGGGGAGCATCTCGGGCAAAGGCGCCGACACACTGCTCCTGCTGTTGCCGGACGCGGTCGATGTCAACACGCCAGCGGTGCGCGAATGGATGGACGCAGCGAGCGAAGAAGGCCTCCACTTGCAGCCTATTCACGACTCGGAGTTTCTTGATCCGCTGGCCGCTGTGCATGCCGCGGGAGTCATTCTTCCCGATCAACTCCATCGCTCTGCCAATGACGTGCTGATCGGCGAGCTGTATCGCTATGTGCGCGCGGGCGGAAATCTCATGGTGGTCTATGACGCCTGCACATGGGATTTGAACGGCCGCTTCCCGCCGGGCGATTCGCGGCTCTCAGGCCTGGTGGGCGCCCGCTACGCGCTCTACGACCTCTATGAAGCGAAGACCATGGAGTCGGCGCAAGTTACCGGGACAGCGGCTGCCATGCAGGAGCTGGGTATTCCGCCGGGAAGCTCCGTCCCAGTTGCCGGCGATGGAGGCAGACTCGCGCGCTGGCGTCCGGTGGCCGAACGCGATGCCGCCAGTAGCCGATATGCGTTTGCCGCTTATCAGTATGGCGACGTCGAATACCCCGTCTTTCGCACTGCCGGTAATTTCGATGGCGAAGTATTGCTTAAGTCAAAACATGCGTTGGCCGCTGGCTACCGGCGAGAGGACTTGGGGCAGGTGCTGTTCGTTAATCTGCCGCTGGGATATTTGGCGTCGCGCACGGACGGTTTGCTGCTGCATTCTTTTCTGCATTTCTTTGGCGTTCACATGCTCGGCTTGCCTTATCTGGCATCGGTTCCGGACGGGATCGGCGGACTGGTTTTCAATTGGCACGTCGACGCGCACTCTTCGCTGAAGCCGCTCAAGATACTGGCGGATGAAGGCATCTTCGATCGCGGCACGTTTTCTATTCACTTCACCGCCGGGCCGGACGTGGATGCGTTTGGGGATCACAAAGGGCTTGACGTTGCGCACGACGCGGAGACGCAAAAATGGATCCGCTACCTGAAGGCGCACGGGCAGGAGGTCGGCAGTCATGGCGGCTGGATCCACAACTATTTTGGCGACCACGTCAACGAAACCAACAAAGACGAATTTCAGAAATATCTGGAGATGAACAAGGATGCTCTGGAGCGCATTTCCGGCGCCCACATTACGGAGTACTCCGCGCCGCTCGGCAATCAACCAGAATGGGTGACGCGCTGGCTGGAAAAAAACGGATTTGTCGCCTACTACTTTACGGGCGACGCGGGACTCGGACCGACGCGCGTGTATCGCGATACAACACGCGACGGGCCGGGCATCTGGGGTTTTCCTATTCTTCACATGGGCAAGGAGGCGAGCCTGGAGGAGATGGGCTTCGACGACATACCCATTGGTGAGGTGCGGGAATGGCTGCTGGCGGTGACCGACTTTGCGGTGCGGGAGCACGAGGCTCGCCTGTTGTACACGCACCCGTACGGAGCCGAGCGCTTCTTTGGCACGCTCCGCGACTGGCTCGATAACGCCGACGTGCTCGAGAAGGAAGGCCGCTTCCGCTGGTACACCATGACTGAGCTGTCAGGCTTCCTCAATCAGCGCGAGTCCGTCCAGTGGACGCTGCTGCGGAACTCGCCGGGCAAGGTAACTCTGAGCGCTTCCGATCCCAAGACTCTCGCGCATCAGACCTGGGTTTTTCCGCAGGAATATTACGGAGATGCGCGAGTCGAGGAAGGTAAAGCGACGATTCGAGTGGAGGATGGAATGATCTTTGTTGCTGCTGGCGATGGCCACCAGCTAGGTATCGAATTCAATTTGCGCCGCGACCCGTGGCGGACGCGGGCGCAAGCCGTCGAGGCCAAGCGATGAAGCGAACGCTGATTTTTTTCGCGTGTTTGCTATCGTGCGCCTTGGCCTGCGCCCAGGCCAGTTCAAACACCACCGCCGCGCCCGGATCGAGCCTCCCCGGCTTAGGCGCTCTCACTTTAGGTTTGGAAGGGCCCGGATATATAGAAGTGGGCGGCAGCCACAGTTCGCTGACCGACGGCTACGCCGACTGGAACGATTTCTACGCGCGAGGCGTGGTCTCGGGCGGCCGCAATGTGTTGACGGGAGAAGTCACGCGCGAAGCCCGATTCGGCGACAGTGGATGGTTCGGCAATCTCGATCTGGTCCGCACGCTTTCTGAGAACTGGTTTGCCGAGGGCTCGATCGGCGGCAGCGTTGGAGGATTTTTCCTGAACAAGTTTCAGACCACTGGACTCATCAACCGCAAGTTACTCCGTCGTCGACAACTTGTAGTCACTGCCGGAGCTGGTTTTGACCAAAGCAAAACTACCGACAATGACGTGCGCGGTCAGGTGGGAGCCGCGTACTACCTTCAACATCCGCTCGTGCTTCAGGGCGGCTTCATGTGGACGCACGCCAACCCGGGAGACATCCTCGCCCGCACCCAATACCTGGCGGGCACTTGGGGGCATCAGAAGGAACATTTCATTTCCCTTCGCTATGAGTGGGGGCGCGAAGGATATGAAGTGCTCGGACTACCCACACCTCTCGTGCCCGCTTTTAGTGTGGCGGAAAATTTTCGCGAGCACACAGCCTCCGGCACGTGGCGACAATGGATCGGCCCAAACTGGGGGATGAACTTCAACGTCGAACAACATCAGGAGCCGGCGTATCACCGCATTGGAGGCACCTTCGGTGTATTCCTCGATTTCTAAGTTGCAAGATCAAGAGCGCGAGGAAGAGAGGCGACTCCCGCCGGCGCTTGAGGCTATGCGTCATCGTGGATGGCGGGGAGGCGTGATCACGCCGCATCGGGCCTTCGTCCGGCTGCGACTTGGGCCGCAACAGGTTGCCGAGAGCATAGTTCTCGCCTTCGCGGGAACGGCTGCGTGGATCGCGCTGTTGCCCACCGTGGGACGATTTTGGGGACATGTCCTCGCATTCTGGGGAAAGCAACTTGGATTGAAGAGCGATGTCATTCTGGTTCCGCAGGGATGGGGCAGTCACATTCATTTTGCGCTGCCGTGCTTCGGACTCTCTGCCGGACCTGCTAGCGGCGAGGCCTGGTGGATCACGACTGGGGTGACGATTCTAGCGTTTGCCGCCAGTTTCCTATTGACCGAGGAAGCCTTGCCTTGGGCTTACCTGCTTCGGGGATTTTGCCTGTTGCAGGCGACCGCGCTCGGATACTTCGCCGTGGCATCGGCTCGCTTTCCCCATGATCTGCCGGGGTATACCGTCAGCATGCTGGTATTCAGCTGCGTTCTGATCGGGCTGATTCCGGTGCTCTACGGCTTTACTTTTTATTTGCTCGACTTCACCCTTGCCCAAAAGATTTTTCTCACTCTGGCCACAGTCTCCCATCTCGTTCTTTTCGTGCCGCAGCAATATATGCTGCACGTGTATCTCCTCCACGGATCAGTCCTCTTTATGCCGGTGCTCTACTTCGTCTTCGGCCCGTTCCTCGATATTCTTGTTTTTATTGGCTTTTACTCGTGGGGAATGAGCTGGACGGGGCGAAACCTGCTCGAGGTTTAGCTCCAACAATAATCTCTCGCTAATCTTCTCGCTCACCGCAGGGACTCTCACTTGAGTCTGTCTTGCTCAATTTGCTTTAGCCGATCGCCGGCGATGAACTTCCGATTTGCCGCTTCCCTGAGCGCCGGACTGCTTCTGTGATAAAAAAAGGAAGGTCGCCCAGTGCGCGAAGAACGCTGCGCTTTGGCTGCGACCGAGTGAATTCTCTTACCCCTTCCTCCAAACTTCGGTAATTTGCGAATGAACTTCCTATTCTGCGTCAATACAGAAAGTCCTGTATTTTAGCGGTCTACACCCTGTAGAAAACCTGAGTGCGCAGACGTACCAGCCTTTTCTTTTACGGGTAATCCCTGATACGTAGGAGGTTCCTTTTGCGAAATTTCTACTCCCGTCTGCTTCCGGACAATTTTTGCGCCGGGTCTTTAAAGTCGTCCCCAATCCCTCGCGCCCGCCAGGGCAGGTTGCCGCTGAACTTACTTCGCCGGGTTGCGGTTGCCGCGATTCTGGTAACTGCCGCGCTCGGCCAGGGCGCCAACTTAAGTGCAAGTGTCGGGGTCAACATTGCGTCTCCGTCAAAGGGTGCCAGGGTTGCGTCGCCAGTGCAGTTCGTTGCGTCGGCCACCGCGCCGGGCGGGCGGGTGATCAGCGCCATGCGCATCTACGTCGACAGCCAGGACGCCTATACTGTCGACGCCTACAGTCTCAATACCTCATTGGCGCTGGGCACCGGCGCGCATAGCATCAGCGTGCAGGCTTGGGATAACACTGGCGCGGTTTATGTCAAGAAGATGAACATTATCGTGGGCGCCTCCGGACCCTATCAGGAGAATTTCAACGCGACGTCGCAGTGGGTGTCGCAGTTCTCGCAAGCGGACGGTTCAATTCTTTACGTCCCAGGGCAAATCGAGCCCTATTTCGCCAACATCGGCGCGATCGGCATGACCAAGGATCCGAATCGCATGCCCGAAGTCGTGGCCTGGATGAACTGGTACGTCAGCCATCTCAATTGGCCGGACAAGTGGGGCCTCTACGGCACGGTGTATGACTACACCGTCAGCAATGGGGTCGAGACGCCGACCTACACCGCTGACTCGACCGATTCTTACGCGGCTACCTTTCTGACGCTGGCGTGGAATGCGTGGGAGAGTGGCGATGCGAACGCGCGCTCCTACATTTCGAGCATCGCGTATCAGCTGGATGTCATCGGTGGAGTGCTGATTCAGACGCAGCAGAGCGACGGTCTCACCTGGGCTCGCCCCGATTATGAGATTAAGTACCTGATGGACAATTCCGAAGGCTATCGCGGACTGAGCGACCTGGCGTCGCTATTCAGCGCCCTCGGCGATTCCGCCAAATCGGCATACTACGCTACCGCCGCGACTTCCATGCAAAACGGCATTTTGAGTATGTGGTCGAATGGCAAGTGGGCGGTTTACAAGAATTGGTATGGCCAGTTCATCGCGCCTAACATGGGCACCTGGTATGCCGACGCCAGTTCGCAGATTTTTCCGGTGCTGATGGGGGTGGTGAAATCCTCCGATCCACGCGCGCAACAAGCCTATGCGGCGCTGAATGCGGCATGGCCGGGCTGGCCAGAGCTGTCGTTCAATTCCCAGGATCCATTTCCCTGGTGCCTGGTAGTCGATGGCGCGGCGGCGATGGGAGATCAGGCGCGCGTCACTACCTATATCAATACTGTCCAGAATAAATATGTGGATGCCGGTTTCCCCTGGCCGTTTTATAGCGCCGAGGCGGGCTGGTTTATGCGCGCGAATAACTACATGCTGGGCCGCGGTCTGTAACCGCGGATTGGCAGAGCACTGCGACGAGTTCACTCCTGGAAGGACTGGTTCGGCGTGCCCCGCAGATGCGGGAGGCTGGGCCAGTCCCTTTTTGCTAGAAATGGAACTCGATGCGATTTCCGCACATGTCAGCGGCATCAGACGGTGCGAACATGTCTGCTGAAATTCTTTAGATCTAGCTGAAATTCTTAGATCTATTGGAACCGGTATCCAGGTTTGGGTGTGCAGCGATAGACGCGCCCTTTGTCCGGATTGACTCCGGCATCGCAACTCGCCCAACTCAAGAAAAGCGACGGTCCCAGCGGAAAGATAATGGTCTGACCGTCGAGCTCTGCCTCTATGCTAACGCTCTCGGCGGTGGCGGGCAGGGTGAAAGACAGGCTCTCTCCAAAGATCACCGGATAAGACCAGCGTTCGCTTTGAGTCATCATGCGCCGGAAAACTTCGGCCTCTAAGACAAAAGTGGTGGTGTCGGACCAGTCGCGAGCCGCGGCAGTGATGACCTGCCCGCCTTGTGTGAAGTGATCGGTTTCAATTCTGGTGAACGGGCAGGGGCCGGCGATGCACGAGGCGCGAGCATCGCGAAAGTCGTTGCCCGCGCCCGCATCCAAAGTCGCCGAACCGAAGGCCGCTTTCCATTTACCGTCGGGTGAGCAGGGACGGTCGCCCTTGCACGGCACGTTGCCCTTGTTCTCAATGTCGAAGGTTTTCACCGCGCTTCCTACATTGAGTTCCGTCATACCTTTGACCGTATAACGCACCCGGATGTTGGCGACCTTATCTTGCGGCTGGCTTTTAAGGGCTGGACTGTTGGCGAGCGGAACGAGATGGACAACGTAAAGCTTGTTGGCGACGACCTCGTTGAGGACAAGAGGGCGGTACTGTGCGGCGCGAAAAGACAGAACGACGGGATGCCCTTTGCGAATTGGCTTGCGCAGTTTGAGCAGAAAAAATCCGGCGGAATCAGATGTGGCATCCGAGGCGGCGAGATCGCCGGCGGAGATCGTGACGCCGCCAATCGGCTGCTGTTTGCGCGGATCCGCATCCTGAACCAGGACCGCGCCGCGAAGAGAAATGGCTTTTTCCCTTTCCCAGTGGATTACCGCGAGAATGCTGCCGGTAAGGACAAGAGCAACCAGCACAGCGATCCCAGCTTCGATTTTGTGGGTGCGAGTCATGCGCACAATCATCGATAATATTAATATTAATATGATGATAGTTTGGTTTGCACGGTTCCGCTCAATCGCGGCAGCTTGGGAGGTTTTTCTTGAGTGTGCTCTCAACTCAGAATAGTTGGGACGAGCTTTTGTTCGTCGATTAGATGGATCTGCTTTTATCTAATTTTCCTGGCGCCATGATGAAAAAAATACCAACGAATGACTGATTCGAAATCTAATCTACTTTCGCGGCGGCAAATTCTGCGTCAGGTTATGGGGACGGGCCTTTGCCTGCCATTGGCAAAGTACCTACCCGCATCGTCGTTCAGCTCGCAACCCTCCGCAACCGCTGGCAACCCGGCGGCCGTGTCAGCTCTATCGGCGGAGGACGATCAGTTTCTCAATGAGGTGGAGCAAGCCAGTTTTCTGTTTTTCTGGGAGCAGGGAAATCCGAAAACGGGGATGGTCAAGGACCGCTGCAATGTTCACGCTCTTGACAAAAACGATCAAAAGGTAGCGTCCAGCATTGCCGCGACTGGATTCGGTTTGACGGCACTCTGCATCGGCCAACATCGCGGTTTCATTTCGAATGACGACGCGCTGGAGCGCGTCTTCGCGACGCTGCGATTTCTGTGGAAAAAGTTGCCCAACCACCGCGGATTTTTCTACCACTTCGCCAATCCCGAAACCGGAGAACGCATGTTCGACTCCGAGGTGTCATCGGTGGATACGGCGATTCTGCTCTGCGGCATCCTTACCTGCCGCGAGCACTTCCATCATTCTGGAATCGCGGAGCTGGCAAATCTGATTTTCAACCGTGTGGATTGGACCTGGCTTTCCGAAGATACTTCGCTGCTCACGCACGGTTGGACTCCGGAAGTCGGATTTCTTTCTTCGCGGTGGGACTACTACAGCGAGTTGATGATGATGTATCTGCTGGGCATGGGGTCGTCGGCTTATCCGCTGAGGGCTGAAACCTGGAACGCCTGGAAGCGTTTAACGTTTGAATATGACGGCATGAAGTATATCGGATCATTCGCGCCGCTTTTTGTGCATCAATATTCGCAGGCATGGTTTGATTTTCGCGACAAGCGCGACAAGTTCGCCGACTATTTTCAGAATTCCGTGACGGCCACAGAAGTTCATCGCCGCTTTTGCATCGAGCTCGGGAAGCAGTTTTCCGATTACAGCGATGATTTGTGGGGAATCACAGCTTCCGACTCTCAGCATGACGGATACGTAGCCTGGGGGGGGCCGCCTGTAACGGGACCGATTGATGGCTCGGTCGTGCCGAGCGCGGCCGGCGGATCATTGCCGTTTCTGCCTGCGGCCACCATGCGCGTATTAAAGACGATTCGAAGCCGTTATCCCGCGGCATGGAATAAATACGGATTCGTCAATGCATTCAATCCTCTGAATAACTGGTACGACACGGATGTAATCGGTATCGACACGGGCATCATCTTGTTGATGGCGGAAAATCTGCGTACTGGCTTTGTCTGGGAGACTTTCATGAAAACTGCGGAAGCGAGGCGTGGCATGGAGCGCGCGGGCTTTCATAAATACCAGCCTTAAACGGCAGGGATTCGTCGCCGTGCTACCATTCTTTCTAGTTTTCATACCCACCAACCCCAGGGGCTGTTTCCTCATCGAAGAATCGTTCGAGCTGGCCTGGGTTTGCGCTGGAAGTGCCACTCGGAGTACCGCCACTTCGACTAACATTTAGGTCGCGTAGAGTGCCGGGCCGATCCTTTTCCGTCGCCCAGGGCCTTTTTGATTCAAGTGTACTTCTCGACTGTATTCGATTCAGTCATGTTGGCGAAATCATGAGCACAAACCCTGAGTTCCACAACGGATGGCGGGAGCGAGTCACAGCTCTCCGAAACGTTCCGGCTGTGTTGCGTTTTGTGTGGGAGTCCGGGCGCACCGTGGTTGTCCTCGGGCTGATCGCGCGGGTAATCGCGTCGCTGCTGCCGCCGGCGTTGTTCTGGGTTTCGAAACTCATCATCGATACCATCTACCGCATCCTCACTACGCATCAGCCGATTGGGACAAGGCTTTGGTGGCTGGTGGCTGGAGAGTTTGTGCTGGCCGTGTCGACCAGCGTCCTCGGGCGAGTGATCGACTATCTCGACGCGCTGCTCGCAGGCAGGTACATGCACCACGTAAGTGTTCGCGTCATGGAGCACGCTGCCTCGCTCGATCTTCTGGCCTACGAAGATCCGGTCTTCTATGACCGACTGGAGCGTGCCCGGGTTCAGGCCACGGACCGCCTGTATATGATCCAGGCGATTGGGCGGCTCATCCAGCAGGTAATTACGACGATTACGTTATCGATTTCGATCATGGTGTTTTCACCGTGGCTATTGTTGATGTTGATTGTGGGAGTGATCCCGGCGTTCGTGGGAGAGACGCACTTTGCGTTTTTGGGGTATGCGAAGAATTTCCGCCAGACTCCGATTCGGCGGCAGCTCGACTATTTGCGGATTTTGGGTGGGAGCAAAGAGGCGGCCAAGGAATTAAAACTTTTCGGCCTGAGAGATTTTCTGACCTCAAGATTTAAGGGCCTCTCCACGCAGGTTTATGAAGAAGACGTGGCGTTGGCTCGCCGCAAGGTGGGAGCGGGGGCCGTACTATCGGCGATCGGTACGGCCGGGTATTACACGGCTTACGTGTTTGCGGTTTGGAGAACGGTCACGGGCGTTTTCAGCTTCGGCACCTTGACTTTGCTGGCGAACGCCATTCGCGAGGCCAGCTCTAATCTGCAACAGACATTTTCAACGCTCTCGACGATTGCGGACCAGGCCTTGTTCCTGACCGATCTGATCGCGTTCTTTGAGATGCATCCCACGATTCAATCGAAGCCGAACGCATTACCGGCGCCGCGGCCAATCCGGCGCGGATTTGAATTTCGCAATGTTTCCTTTCGCTATCCGGGAAGTTCGCGCCTCGTGCTGAACAAATTGAATTTTCATTTACATCCCGGCGAGCGAGTTGCGCTGATCGGCGAGAACGGCGAAGGCAAGACGACCATCGTCAAACTGCTGACCCGATTGTACGATCCGTTTGAAGGGCAAGTTCTATTGGACGGAGTGGATCTTCGCGAGTACAACCTCGAAGATCTTTATCGCGAAATCGGCGTCATCTTTCAGGATTACATGCGCTACGAGATGACGGCGCGGGAAAACATTGCGGTCGGCCGCATCGAGCAGATTGACAACCTGGAGCTGGTGCGGCAGTCTGCTCAGAAAAGTATGGCTGATCACGTCGTGGGGAAACTCCCCTCCGGATACGAGCAGATGCTGGGGAGGCGCTTTGATGGCGGAGTCGATCTCTCAGGCGGCGAATGGCAGAAGGTTGCGCTGGCGCGGGCTTATCTGCGCGACGCGCAGGTGTTGATTCTCGATGAGCCTACTTCAGCGCTCGACGCGCGCAGCGAGTACGAAGTCTTTCAGCGATTTGCGGAGTTGACAGCCGGGAAGATGGCGTTATTTATTTCGCATCGATTCTCGACTGTGCGCATGGCGGATCGTATTGTGGTGCTGGAGAACGGGTGCATTGCGGAGGAAGGAAGCCATGATGCCTTGACGCATCTGGGCGGGCGATATGCAGAGATGTTTGAACTGCAGGCGGCGAGTTACCGATAGAGACAGCGCTAGAAGACGGATTGATCGAAGTCGGACGAATCAAAACAAAGGATGGTTGTAAGTAATGGCTTCTCACACTCAGGCCGACGGCATCATCGGAATTGGCGAGGATGAGCAGCAGCGCTCTTCCATTGGCAGCGGCGAAGCACGAGCGATGCGTGCCGAGGCGACGGAGCTTGCCGCGAATCTCATTTGGCTGCCGGGGACAACTTCGTCCGACACTTTCGCGAAGCGTTGCGAAAAGCTTGCCGAGGATTTTGAGAACATATTCGAAAGCGTGGCTGGAGCCTATTCGCAGGCTCCCAAGTCGGAGGATCTGCTTTGGCTTCGTGACAACGCGCAGCAACTTTCTTCAGCGACCAACCAATTGGCGGCGGAACTGGGGCCGCTGACTAACCTTCCGCATGTGAGCATCAAGGGAGAAGTCGTGCCTCGCGTGCTGGCGATTGCCCGAGCTTATCTGGACGAAGCCGACGACAGTTTCAGCAAAAATAACTTCACAGCGTTTTGTTTAGCCTTTGAAGCGGTAACGCCGCTCGAGTTTCACGAGATCGGCGCTCTGGTGCCGGCGGTAAAGCTTGTGGTGCTGGAAGAGATTGCGGGGCGGGGCGGGGCTCTCGTGAAAGATCCGACGAGCCAGCCCACGAAGCGCGTCACCACGTCCATACGAACTCTACGGCATGTGACGCAGACGTCGTGGAAGGAAGAGCTGGAAACACTCATCCCCTTCGACCCAATTCTTCGCGAGGATCCGGCTGGAGCCTATGCTGCGATGGATATTGAAAGTCGCAATGTTTATCGCGAAAAAATAGCCAAGATCGCGCATCGCAGCGACCGGTCTGAATTGGAAGTGGCGAAGGAGGCTCTCGCGCTCGCGCGACAGGCTCATGCTAAGAAATACGACGACCCGCGAATTGCGCTGCGCGAAGCGCACATCGGCTACTACCTGGTGAGTGAAGGAGAGACCGTCCTGCGTCAGCGGGTTGGTTTTAATCCAACGTTTGACGAACGCCTGCGCTTATTTTTGCGAAGGTATCCCGACGACTTTCTGGTGCTTGGAGTGGTCGTATTGACGCTCGCCGTCATTACCGGAGCGGTGTGGTTACTGACTCCCGCCTCTACTTCTCCGCTGCTCGTTCTGCTGTCGCTACTAGTTTTATTGTTGCCCGGTTCGCAAGCCGCGGTTCAGTTGATGAACTATCTGACCACCAACCTCATGCCGGTCGAGGCTTTGCCCAAACTTGATTTTTCCGAGGGCATTCCGAACGATTGCGTGACCATGGTGGCGATTCCCACACTCCTGCTGACTGAAAAACAGGTGCAGGGCCTGGTGGAAAACCTTGAAGTGCGATTCCTTGGCAACCACGACCGCAATCTGCATTTCGCCATCGTCTCCGATCTGCCTGATTCCGACCAGCCCGCTCCCGAAGAAAGCTCGCTGGTAGCGTTGTGCTCAAAATTAATCAGCGAACTCAATGAACGATATTCCGGGAAGACGATGGGCTCCTTTTTTCTTCTCCATCGTCATCGCGTCTATAACCCGCGCGAAGGTGGATGGATGGGATGGGAGCGGAAGCGCGGGAAGCTGCTCGATCTGAATCAGCTGATGCGCGGCCAATATGACAGTTTTCCGGTCAAGGTGGGAGACCTGTCGATCCTGCCCAAAGTTCGCTTCGTGATTACTCTCGACTCCGATACCGAACTGCCGCGAGGCTCGGCGCACCGTCTGGTCGGAGCGCTGGCACATCCGTTGAATCAGGCGATCATTGATCCGGCGAGAAATATTGTGGTTGCGGGATACGGCATTTTGCAGCCGCGGGTTGGGGTCAGCGTGCAATCCACCACGCGCTCGAGGCTGGCGTCTATCTTCGCTGGCGAGACCGGTCTCGACCCGTACACACGCGCGGTCTCTGACGTCTATCAGGATTTGTATGGAGAAGGAACGTTTACGGGCAAAGGAATCTACGACGTCGACACAATGTTTCGCGTTTTAAATCGCCGCTTCCCGCGAAATTCCCTGCTCAGCCACGACCTGATCGAAGGCGCGTACGCGCGCGCCGGACTGGCCACGGATATTGTGGTGATCGAGGATTATCCCTCGCACTACAGCGCCTATAACAAGCGGAAACATCGCTGGCTGCGCGGCGACTGGCAGATCGTGCAGTGGTTAACACAGAGCGTACCCGATGAATCCGGAGGTCGTGTTACCAATCCGATATCCACGGTTTCGCGGTGGAAGATTCTCGACAATCTGCGCCGGAGCCTAGTCGAGCCGGCAACTCTCGTATTGCTTTTGTTTGGCTGGCTGGTAACGGGTCATCCGTTTTTGTGGACGCTCGCCACGATTTGCATTTTGTTTGTTCCGGCATGGGTTGAATTTATATTTGGGTTGACCCGTGCGATTGTCGCGCGTCAGACGCAAATCGCGCGCGAAGCAGCGAACACACTATTCGCAACCAACTTCAGCGTCTTGTTGACATTGACCCTGCTGGCGCACCAGACACTGTTGTCCGTGGATGCTGTGGTCCGCGCGCTCGTGCGGCACCTGGTCACGCGCCAGCGCTTGCTCGAATGGGAGACCGCTGCGGAAGCAGAGCTCGGCGAGCGCCGCACTCCGGTCGACCGATATATAGACTGGATACCTTTTTTCGCGATCGGACTGGGCCTAATAATTTGGCTGGTGCGTCCGCAATCCTTGCTGGCCGCGGCCCCGATTCTCGTGCTCTGGGCCTGCAGCAAACTCTTTGCCGTCTGGCTCAACGCCAGTCCGCTCCGGCCGACGCCTGACACGGCCGACCGTGACATTAGACTGCTGCGCAGGTCTGCCTTGCATATCTGGCGATACTTTGCCGAGTTTTCCAGCGAAGAACAGAACTGGCTGGTGCCCGATAATCTTCAAGAGAATCCACGAAAAGTGGCGGCCAGCATATCTCCGACCAATGTGGGCCTGCTGCTGAATGCGCGGCAAGTGGCGAACGAACTTGGTTATATCACCGTTCCGGAGATGGTGGAACTTTCGAAGAAAACTCTCACTACTATGATCGGGCTCCCAAAATATCGGGGCCACCTGATGAATTGGTATGACACTCACACACTCGAGCCGAAGCCACCGTTTTTCATTTCTTCGGTCGACAGCGGCAATCTGGTCGCTTCGTTGTGGACTTTGCAGCATGGATGTCTCGATCGCATGCGTCGGCCGCTACTATCACGGGAGATGGCCGAGGGCCTGCTTGATTTTCTGCGAGCTCTAGTGAAATTGCGGGCGCTTCCGAAGCGTGCGCTGTCGCGCTGCGAAGCGCAGCTGCGTGATGAAGATTGGCTGACGGCGATCCTCAATTTCCGGATAGAGATATTGGATGAAAAAAAATCGCGCGCCGCGGCCGATTCGTCCTCCGATATTGCGTGGTTTCGAGAACAAACACGATTGCGGGTGCAAAGTATCCGCAGCCTGGTGCAAGCCTACATGCCTTGGCTGTTACCCGAGTTCGCTGAACTAAGAAAGAAGACGGAGGCGGGTGCGAACTCGATCCACGAAGTGCCGCTCCAGCAACTGCCGGACTTGATCGCAGAAAAGGAAGCGCGTTTCGCAGACGCATTTAATGTCGATCAAAATGGCAATGCGTCGCTCGCCGAGAGCCTTCGAATTCTGCTCAAAGACGCGCGGCAAAATGCAGTTCGTCTAATCAAGGATCTGCGGCAAACGAGTGAACAGGCGCGCGATCTCGCCAATGCCATGGATTTCACGTTCCTGCTTGATGATCAGCGCCTACTCCTGTCGGTGGGCTTCGACGCGCAATCTGAAGAACTGCAACCTTATTGTTATGACTTGCTGGCCACCGAGCCGCGGACGGCTGTTTTTGTTGCCATTGCAAAAGAGGACATCCCGCAGGATTGCTGGTTCCGGCTTGACCGGCCTTTCACCAGCGATCACGGCCGGCCGGTGTTGCTATCGTGGACTGGAACGATGTTCGAATACCTCATGCCTTCGATATGGATGCGGAGCTATCCCCATACGTTGCTCGACCGGGCGAGCGTTGCGGCGGTGCGATCACAACAGGAATACGCGGAGAGCAAAGGCATCCTCTGGGGCATATCAGAATCGGCGTGCTCGAGGCGCAACGAAGCGGGAGACTATCACTACGAAGCATTCGGCGTGCCTGGCTTGGCGCGAAAAAAGAGCGATACCGAGCCACTGATAGTTTCGCCTTACTCGACATTTCTGGCTTTGAGTGTGGATCGCGAGGGCGCGGTTGCCAATCTGCGACAGATGGATGCTATGGGATGGTTTGGTTCGTACGGATTCTATGAAGCGGCTGACTATACTCGCGCGAGCAGTCGTCTCTTCGCCGCCCGTTATGAACTTGTTTACTCGTGGATGGTGCACCACCAGGGAATGAGCCTGCTCTCACTCGGCAATTTTCTTTGCGACAACGTGGTGCAAGGCTGGTTTCATTCTGATCGGCGAGTGCAGGCCACGGAACTTCTGCTACAAGAGAAGCCGGTGTCGCACGTGAGGAACACGTGAGCTCCTCGACATCAACCGCAGAGACTTCCGTTCAGAACTGAGACTGGCAAGAGAGAAACCTTGCTGCATATGTCTAGCCGTCGTGAGTGCATGGTCCCTTTCCCCCCGCCCCACCTCACCGGCAGCAATCTCGCAGGCACATTGGCACACTGGCGATCACCAAAGGCTGGTGCTCTCCCGCACTTCCCACAAGTGTGTAAGACCCCCCGAACCCAAGGAGCGTTGCAATACCTACGCCGACCGCTCGGCTTGCACCTGTGACAACCGCGACTCTGCCAAGGAAGGAACGGTCTTCATCCACATCACCTCCAAGTTCGTGAATTCAAGTTGGACAATCGAACCATGCGGCCCTTTTCGGCCGAGATCTGGGTGCCTTCTGTCGTGTCCCGAAGCCGTGGGAATCCTCTAAAATCACTTCGCTTGGCGCACTCTCTTGCGACCTGTAGAGGGAGTGAGTCATCATTTACCTGGAGGGCTTGAGGTTAATTAGGGCTGGGCGTTCAACGCCGAGTCCGGGGATTGGCGGCTATGGGCACAGACCCAACCATTGCGTCTCAAAACGACAGCCATCGCTATAAGGCTGTGATGCGCGTCAGCGAGGCGATCGCGGCTTGCCGTGAACCTGAAGAACTGGCCCGTACTCTCGCGGATGAAATTGGCGACTTTCTGCACTTCGACCTCCTCTACGTCGCTGTATTCAAGGAGAACTCCAGCGAAATCGAATATCTCGTTTGGGGTAAGGGCTCTTTGCCTTTCCCGGACATGCCTATTGAAGATTGGCCAATGTGGCACGCCATGGCGAGCAAGGATCCACAGCATACTGCCGATTGGGATACCGAGGAGCGATTTCCGCAGTTCAAGGAGTGGGCCAAGAAAATGCGGCTCGGCTCGGGGATTCGCGTACCCTTGACGACGCCGCATCGACGATTGGGCAGTTTAGGAATCAGCCGCGACACCGTGAATCCATTCAGTGAGGAGGAAATAAGCTTCCTGACACTGATCGGGCGTGTCGTCGCCTTCGCGCTGGATGATGGTTTGAATCTCAGGCGTTCGCAGCAGCAAAATGATCAGCTCCAGTTGCTGCTCGACTTGACGAATCGAATCACATCAAATCTTGAACTTCGTGAAGTGTTGCGTGGGATTGCAGCAAACATACGCGAGGCCATACGCGCTGACGCCGTAGCCGTTATGCTGCCCGACGCAGCTTCGGAGAAATTCAGGGTGTGTGCCATGGATTTTCCGCATGGAAAAGGGGTCGTCAAGGAAGAGTTGCTCGTTACGCCGAGCGCGGCCGGTAAGGAAGCGCTGGACACCTTGAAACCGGTGGTCGTTGACACGCGGGAACTTCAGGAACTCGCATCCGAGGCATCNGACATAGTAGTTGCGGAGAACATAAAGGCCTTTTGCGTTATTCCCCTTGTAAATCACGGCCGCGCCCTCGGGATTCTGTCAATCATACGGACGACCGAGACCCCGTTTTCGCCAGGAGACATCGATTTTCTCACCCGCGCGTCAGGCCAGATTGCCATCGCGATCGAAAACGCGGTGGCATATCGGGAAATTTCGGACTTGAAAGACAAACTCGCCCAGGAGAAGTTGTATCTCGAAGAAGAAATCCGCAGCGAGATGAACTTCGAGAACATCATTGGGAATAGCCCAGCCTTAAAGCATGTTCTGGAACTGATTGAAACGGTCGCTCCGAGCGATTCCACAGTGCTGCTGCTCGGGGAAACAGGCACAGGAAAAGAATTAATTGCCCGCGCCATTCACGATCGCAGCCGACGCAAAGATCGCACGTTTGTGAAGTTGAACTGTGCCGCCATTCCAACAGGTCTGCTTGAGAGCGAATTGTTTGGTCATGAAAAAGGAGCTTTCACCGGTGCGATTACTCAAAAGGCCGGGCGAATGGAACTGGCGGATCAAGGCACTCTGTTTCTGGACGAAGTGGGAGATATTCCGATTGAGATTCAGCCGAAGCTGTTACGTGCATTGCAAGAGCGTGAGTTTGAGCGGCTAGGAAGCACTCACACGAGGAGAGTGAACGTTCGCCTCATTGCCGCAACCAATCGCGATCTTGAGAAGATGATTGCGGATCGCGAATTCCGAAGTGATTTGTACTATCGCTTGCATGTATTTCCCATCCGGATACCACCTCTCCGGGAACGTAAGGAAGACATTCCACTACTGGTGAGTTACTTCGTTCAGAAGTTTGCAAAGCAAATGCAGAAGAAGATTGACTTAATTTCGCCGATTGTCATGAAGGGACTGACGGCTTGGGACTGGCCTGGCAATATCCGTGAGCTGGAGAATTTCATCGAGCGGGCGGTAATCGTAACGCGCGGCAGGTCCCTGGATGCGCCTCTTGGAGAACTTCGGAGGACGAATACAGTAGAGTTGCCTCGCGCCGACCACCGTAAGCTCAAGCTAGTCGTCGGAGAAAGAACAAATTCCGCATGCGACAAAACCAGCGTTCTCGACGAATATGAAAGAAGGCAGCGCGATGAGATTATTCGAGGGCTCACCGCATGCAAGGGGCGCGTCGGTGGCGCGCGCGGTGCTGCCGCCCGCCTGGGAGTGAACCGCACGACCTTCCTCGCTCGAATGAAGAAATTTGGAATCTATGCAAAGCAATATGCCTGATCAGCCTCTCTTTTACACCCCTGTAACCTACTCCACTACGTTTTGACAGTTTTGACTCTTTCAACTTCTTCGACCTCGATATCTCGAGGGCTTGGCGTTTATTTCCTGAAATTCAGCGACTTGCGACTCCGTAGGTTTGGCCTCCGCCTTGCCTGAATCGCGTGTAGGAGAAGCAATGTTGAAGATCTCGCTCATTGATAACGCCAGGCGGTGTCGGCTGATTGTGGAAGGGAAGCTCATTGCGCCCTGGGCAGCCGAGCTAAAAAGCGCTTGCGAAACGGTAAGAGCAGACCTTCGAGGCCGCGAACTCCTCATCGAGATGAAACATATCACGACGATCAGTCAGGCGGGCGAGAACGTAATTCTTGAATTGATAAATGGAGGAATTAAATTCCGCTGTGACGGCGTGTTTACGAAGCATGTAGTGAAAGAACTAACTCGCCGCGCCGGCAGGAATGTTGGCAAGGTGAAGCGATGACTCAGGGCAGCCACATTCAGGTTCGCTACTTGGCTGACTACCATCGTGCTTAACTGCGGTCGCTTGCAGCTACGCCCGCGGATACGGCACGTCCAGGTTCCGCTCGAGGAGTCAATCGGAGAAACGATTTCAGTATCGGATCGAATAGCAGATCCACGACCTAATCCCGAAGAGGAGTGTGGAAGCACTGAGCTAAGTGCACAGTTGAGTCATTTCCACCATCAGCTCTCGCCCACCAATGCGCAGGACATTTCAGCTGCGCGTTTTTGAAAGTTTGTCGATCCCGGAAGCTGTGCGAATCTTGGGAGTACCGGCCGGCACTGTGAAGGCTCAGTCAGCACGGGCGCGCCAAAACTCAAACATTTGATGCGGCGGAGCCTCGGGCTGCGATATCGAACACCCTGCCAAATCGATGATTGCGTTTCGCAAAGACGGCAAGCTAAAGCGGCGCGTCTGGAGACGAAAACGTGACTAAAGAGACCGCCATTCAGATTCGTAAAAGAGAAGCAAACCTGTACGCCACTCACCAGGATTTTCACACAATCTTCAATGAGGGTCTTAAGGAACTCTAGCAGCTTTCTTTTCTGCTCACGCGCGACCCCGAAAAGGCCGAGCGATGCCTGGTAAGTGGCCTCGACGATTGCGTCTCGGGCAACCGCGTCGTTCGTGAATGGGCACGGTCGTGGGCGAAACGAACAATCATCCAGAATGCAATTCATGAATTGAAGCCGCGACCCAATCGGTCCAATTCACCCCGGCCTCGAGCTATCTCCGCCGATATTGGCCAATTGTCGAATGGTCCAAGCGGACATTTTGAACTGCACGCCGTGTTGCGGCTTGAAGATCTCGATCGATTTGTGTTCGTCATGTTCGTCTTGGAGCAGTACTCGGAGCACGATTGCGTTCTTTCCCTCGGGTGCTCACTGAGAGAATTTCGAGAGGCTCGTGCCCGCGCCCTTAAGGAAATGATGAGCCCAAGCCAACGGGATATTTTCGCAGAACCCACTCTTATTCGGAAGACACAATGCAATGACTAATTCTGCGAGGCAGCCCTGACCGTCGTGGCCCGACTGTTGAGAATCCCTTTCTGACACTTTTGACCCTTTCAACAGTTCCGTCCCGCACCGTCTGGAACATTCCTTGATTCGGCGTTACTTAGCATCGTTTGGTTCTGGTATGCAATTTGCATTTGTGACATAGAGGCTGTTAAGCAGCTCGCTCAGCCAGCTCACTTTTCTGCGAAGGCAGAGCTTCTGAACTAGAAGTGCAATCGCGTGACTGATGCGCCTGAACCGACTAGACGCCTCTCGGGAGGCATTTCCCTTCAACCGAGCAAGGGTCCCGGTTCAGACGCGCCAGTGACGCGATTGAAACAGAAATTCAGTGACTCGATTGAGGGGAAAAATGATGAAGCAAATATCTACGGGTTTAGTTAGTGCGGTGCTCCTGCTGAATGGGCTTGGCTGCAGCAACGATAAGGTGCGAGCTGCGGCCCCGCCTCCGCCACCGGTGGTCGAGGTCGCACCGGTCATTCAGAAAGATGTGCCCCTTCGGGGCGAGTGGGTAGGAACTCTCGAAGGGTACGTCAATGCACAAATTCAGCCTCAGGTGAGCGGTTACTTGATTCGCCAGGATTATCACGAAGGGGGTCTTGTTAGAAAAGGTCAGCTCCTGTTCGAGATCGACCCGCGTCCATTTCAGGCCGTGCTCGATCAAGCCAAAGGACTATTGGCGCAGGCTGAAGCGCAGATGGCGAACGCCGAGCTGAACGTAAAGCGTGATATTCCCGAAGCGGAAGCTCATGCGATCCCCCAAAGTCAGCTCGATACTGACACACAGGCACTCCGCGCGGCGAAGGCCTCCGTCGAAGCCGACCAGGCGGCCGTAGAACAAGCCACGATAAACCTTGGCTATACCAAGGTCACATCCCTCATCGAGGGAATCGCCGGTATCAACACCGTGCAGGTGGGCAACCTGGTGGGACCGTCTGCCGTGCTCACCGCGGTGTCGCAGGTAAGTCCGATCAAAGTTTATTTCCCCATCAGCGAACAGGAATATCTGCGCATGGCGGGCGGCGGTGGTCCGGGGAACGTGGACTTCATCACGCACGCTTCGCGGATCCCGTTGCGCTTGACCCTGGCCGATGGGAGTACCTACCCGCATCCCGGCAGAATCGTCTTCGCGGATCGACAGGTAAACACGCAGACCGGAACCATTCAGATCGTGGGTGAGTTCCCCAACTCCAGAAATTTGTTGCGACCCGGCCAGTATGCGCGCGTTCAGGCGCCCACCGGAAATATTGAGGGAGCGCTTCTCATCCCGCAGGCAGCAGTGAATCAGCAGCAAGGAACGTATCAGGTCACTGTGGTCGGCGCCGATAATCGGGCGCAGCTCCGCACCGTGCAGGTCGGACCGACCGTGGGCACGAAATGGGTGATCGCCTCGGGCCTGAAGCCCGGAGAACGCGTGGTTGCTGTTGGAATAGACAAAGTCAAGGAAGGTGGGCTGGTGAAGCCCACACCGTACAAAGCAACGGAGGAGCGTTGAGCCATGGCGAACTTTTTTATTCGACGGCCCATCGTCGCGATCGTGATTGCGACTCTTACCGTAATAGTCGGCGCAATCTCAATCACGACCTTACCGGTAGCGCAGTTCCCACAGATTGCTCCGCCCGAGATCAGGTTACAAGCCAACTATCCGGGTGCGGATGCACAGACTCTTGAGCAAGCCGTTGCCACACCCATCGAGCAGCAAGTCAGTGGCGTGGACAACATGAATTACATGTACTCGCTGAACGCCACCGCGAACCAGCAAACCACGTTGCTCGTCGACTTCGATCTCAAGACGGATCCCAACACGGACCTGCTGCTCACGCAGTCACGCCAGCAACTGGCCAACGGTCAGTTGCCGCCGGAGGTGAACAATTACGGAATCACTCTGAAGAAGTCGACCACTGCTCCGCTCATGCTGATTTCCCTGTACTCGCCGCAGCGCACCCACGATTCGAACTATCTGGCTAACTACGCCTACATCAACCTCAACGATCCGATCGCACGGTTATACGGCGTTGGCCAGACCCAGGTGTTCGGCTCCGGGCAGTATGCCATGAGGCTATGGGTGAAGCCTGACCAAATGGCCAAGCTTGGCATCACGGTCACGGACATAGCTAACGCCCTTCAGGCCCAGAACACTGTGAATCCGGCCGGCCAGGTCGGTGGCGAGCCGGCTCAGACTAACCAGCAATTCACCTATGCCGTTCTGGCTCAAGGCCGCCTGACTTCTCCGGAACAGTTCGGCAACGTCATTGTGCGCGAAGCACCGAATGGGGGGACCGTTCGAGTCCGAGATGTGGCCCGAGTCGAGCTGGGCACGCAGGACTACAGCCTGATCGGTCGCCTGAATGGCAAGCCCAGCGCCATCATCGCCGTCTATCAGTTGCCCGGAACCAATGCTGTGCAAACGGTTGAGGGCGTCCGGAAGCTCATGGCGCAGATGAAGCAACGCTTCCCGCAGGACATCGACTACACCGTTTCGCTCGACCAGACACTCCCAGTCACAGAAGGCATGAAGGAAATCCTCGAGACCCTCGTGATTGCGATTGTGCTGGTCATTTTCGTGGTCTATCTCTTTTTACAAGATTGGCGCGCCACCCTGATCCCCATGTTGGCCGTGCCTGTTTCGTTGATCGGCACTTTTGTCGTTTTCCCGCTGTTCGGCTTCTCAATCAACACGCTTTCGATGTTCGGGTTGGTGCTCGCTATTGGCTTGGTGGTCGATGACGCCATCGTGGTTGTCGAGGGGGTGCAGCACCACATCGAGGAAGGACTGAGCCCGAAAGATGCTGCCATCAAGGCCATGTCAGAACTTTCCGGGCCGGTCGTGGGCATTGCTCTCGTGTTGGCCTCAGTGTTTGTGCCAACCGCTTTCATTCCTGGCATCACCGGGCGGTTGTATCAGCAATTTGCCGTCACCATCGCCATCTCGGTGATGCTGTCGGCGTTTAATGCTCTCACGTTGAGCCCCGCACTTTCGGCACTGCTGCTCAAACCCAAGAAGCAGACTCGCGGACCGCTCGGAAAATTCTTTGGCTGGTTCAACACGTATTGGGAGCGCTCTACCGACAGCTTTGTCCGTCTTTCGGGTGACCTGATTCGCAAGGCCGCTGTAGTGATGGTGTTGCTTGTAGTCGCCGGCTTGGGGGCGTGGTTCTTCAGCAAACATCTGCCCACCAGCTTCCTGCCCGACGAAGATCAGGGCTACTTCTATATCAATATGCAACTCCCAAATTCAGCATCGATGGAGCGGACAGGCGAAGCTGCGAAACACGTGGAGGAAGTTCTCGCAAAGACGCCGGGAGTTCAGTACACCACCAGCGTCGTCGGTTTCAGCTTGCTCAGCTACGTCCGGACTTCGTATAACGCATTCTTTTTTGTAACCCTGAATCCCTGGGAGGATCGCAAAACCCGGGCCGAACAATATCAGGCCATCAAGGCGCATTTGAATCAGGAACTCAGGCAGTTTCCAGAAGGTACAGTTTTCGGTTTCTCGCCACCCGCGATCCCCGGGGTCGGTACCGCCGGCGGCGTGACGTTTGCCTTGGAGGACCGCGCCGGCAAGGATGTCAACTTTCTCGCGGATAACCTGAACAAGTTCATGGCGGTCGCTCGCAAGCGCCCCGAGATTGGCCTGATCTCCACCACGTTTATCCCGAGCGTCCCGCAAAAGTTCATCAATGTCGACAGGGACAAGGTGCTGAAGCAGGACGTGAATTTGACGGATGTCTACAACACCATTCAAGCGTACATGGGCGGCTTATTCGTTAACTACTACAACGATTTCGGCCGTACCTGGCAGGTCTATGTGGAGGCCGAGGCGCCTTACCGCTCCACGACCGACGATCTCGGGCAATTCTATGTCCGCAACGGCCAAGGCCAGACGATGCCTCTTACCGCTCTGGCAAACTTTGAGACCCGTTACGGCCCTGAGTTCACCATGCGCTACAACGAGTACCGGTCGGCACAGATCAATGTCAGCGCGGCGCCCGGTTACAGCTCCGATCAGGCATCGGCGGCCCTGGAAGATGTTTTCAACCAGACCATGCCCCGTGAAATGGGCTTCGACTACATCGGCATGTCGTACCAGGAGCAAAGGGCGCGCCAGGGAGTGCCGTCTTCAGTCATCTTCGGATTTTCGCTGCTGTTCGTTTTCCTGATTCTGGCGGCTCTCTACGAAAGCTGGACAGTGCCTTTCAGCGTGCTGCTCAGCACACCAGTCGCAGTCTTCGGCGCTCTCGCTGCGCTCTGGCTGCGTCGCGTCATAGTCGGCCTTTACCTGCCGCAGTACATGGTTCAAATCGAGAACGATGTCTACGCCCAGATCGGACTGGTAATGCTCATCGGCCTGGCTGCGAAAAACTCAATTCTGATCGTCGCGTTTGCAAAGGAAGACTATGAAAAACGCGGCATGTCCCTTGTGGATGCCGCACTCTCCGCGGCGAGGCTTCGCTTCCGGCCCCTCATGATGACCGCGCTCGCCTTTATTCTCGGCTGCGTGCCGCTCTGGACAGCGTCCGGAGCAGGCTCCGTAGCACGCCAAATCATGGGCACGGCGGTAATCGGAGGAATGATTGCCGAGACCTTTATTGGTAGATTCTTTGTTCCCGCGATCTTCTACGGAGTTGAGAAGGTCTCAGGCGCTGAGCAACGGAGAGCATTGCCACTTACGACCGTAGAAGCGCCCAGTCAGGGGGACTAAGTTATGAAGAAAACGGCACTATTAGCGACTCTAGCCGTGCTGGTTCTGGAAGCCGGCTGCATGATGGGGCCGAAATACAAGCGGCCGATTGCGGATGTCCCGCAGGAATACCGTGCACCCGCTCCGCAGCAGGCCGCGCAAGCCTCGTCGCTGGGCAACGAGCAATGGTGGCAGGTGTATCAGGATCCGGTGCTCACGCAACTGATCCACACTGCCATTGCGCAAAATTATGACGTGCGCATTGCCGCCGCCCGCGTGCTCGAGGCACAGGCGCAAGTTGGCATTACCCGCGCTAATCAGCTCCCCTCCGCAAACGTCGGGTCCGATATTTTCAGCCAGCAAAACGCCAAAGTTACGAACCTCTTTCCCGCTTACCAGGTCAATGGAGGCGAACTGAACCTGTCGGTGATCTGGAATCTGGACTTCTGGGGAAAATACCGCCGACAAACCGAGGCGGCTCGCGCCCAATTGCTTGCCACCGAATGGGGTCAACGGGCCGTAATCTCCTCGCTGGTTGCTAACGTGGCCACCGCTTATTTCCAGCTTCGTGCGCTCGACAGCGAGCTTGAAATCTCGCAGCGCACCCTGGGGTCGCGGCAGCAATCCCTGCAGTTGACTCAGACGCTGGAGAGCCATGGCGGAGCTTCCGGGCTAGACGTGAGCCAAGCGCAGCAACTCGTCTACACTGCCTCGGAAACGATTCCTGATCTCGAGCGGCAGATTCAACAGCAGGAGAACGTGCTTAGCGTTCTGCTCGGTGAAAATCCACAATCCATTCCTCGCGGACGCGCGCTTACCGAACAGCCCGTCCCCCAGAACGTTCCGGCCGGCCTTCCATCGGAATTAGTGGAGCGCCGGCCGGACGTCCGCCAAGTAGAGGAGAACATGGTCGCCGCCAACGCACAAATTGGCGTTGCAAAAGCCGCATTCTTCCCCAGCCTGTCCCTCACAGGACTGGGCGGGCTGGAAAGCAACGCCTTGCACAGCTTCATCACGCAGCCCTCGGAAGTCTGGTACGGGGCCCTCAGCGTGAGTCAGCCCGTCTTCCAGGGTGGAGCGCTCCGCTCGCAACTCAGGCTCGCCCGGGCAAACTGGCAGGAAGCCACGCTCTCTTACCAGCAAACTGTCCAGAACGCTCTTGAACAGGTATCCAATTCACTCGTCGCTTCTCAGAAAGACCGTGAGTACCGCGAGCAGCAGGAACTGCTCACGCAGGCAGCGCAGCACACCGATCAACTCTCCGAGGTGCTTTATAAGAACGGTGGCGCGAGTTACCTCCAGGTGTTGACCAGCGAGACAAATTACTTCTCGGCGGAACTCAACTTGGTGGAGGCCCAGCTTAACGAGCGCTTAGCGCTCGTGCAGCTGTATCAATCGCTCGGGGGCGGGTGGCAACAATAGCGAGCCGTCCTATGAAACGGATAGCGCTTCTTTCGATCCTCTTCGCGGCGCTCATCGAATTTGCAATCGAGCGCGCAAGGTTCGACTTGTGGATCATGGCGGTTGCGATAGTGCCCACATTGTGGAGTATCGCGGGACGGACGCTGCGCTCTCGTGTGGACTCGCAGAAGCACGACCACAATGACTCCCCTTCCAGGAGGTAGTTTGTAGATTTCGATGAAATCCATGAGCACGACATCATGGTTAACGCTTCGAGCGCGGAGCGCGGTCACATCGCACGGGTGTCGGGAGGGGGAATCTATTCCGCCGTTCTCAAGGGCATCGTGAAAATAGCACTGGTCATGCTAAAGCGCAATATTGACGAGGGTTTATTGACGAGGGTTTACGCGGTATCTTCGTGCGTTCGAGGTTCGAGGAAAAGTAACTTTGGACGATTTCCGCGATTGGGGGCGATTTTGGCACATGTTTTACTAGGAAATCCTAGACCAACACTGACTCGTAATCGGTGGGCTCCGCTTGTACCACACGGCAAGTATGCAAAATGAGACGCGAATACGAGACGGGTCACGATCGAATCGTCGTGACCCTGACGACGAAGTTCGCCGAGTGGCGGATTTCATCGTGTCTTGAACAATTACGACGAGCGGGCGCAGGCGGGCTGGTGTTGGTACGGAACAATCGCGACTACGGACATCGGATGAGGGTCTCAGAAGATTGCTTGGCTGCTTCCGAAGAGTGCGGAAAGGAAAGCGTTTATGCAACCAAAGGTGATGACTCTGTCACTTGGGTCGGCAAGGTGAAGTGAAATGTTGCACCTCGTGCATGGGTAGCGGTCGCCCATAACCTCCCCCCATGCGACTCCACAATGGAACAGCTGATGGCCAATCCCATACCGCTGCCCTGCGGCTTGGTGGTAAAAAACGCAGAAAACATCTGATCCATCTTCTCCATTGGCAGCCCCACGCCCGTGTCACTGACCGAGAACTGGAGTTGACCGTCCCGCAGTTCTGACTTCACCGTAAGCTCTCCGCCTGAGTCCTTCATGGCTTCGATGGCGTTGAGCATCAGATTCATGAAGACCTGCTGCAGCTGCACGCGATCCACCATGATTTTGGGCAGGTCGGCGGCGAGTTCCCTGCGCATGGCCACCGAGTATCGATTGGCCTCACCTTTCAGCAGCGTGAGCATTTCCTCGATAATTCCGTTCACGTCTACCAACTCGCGTTGTGGAGGAGACTTCTTGTAAAGGGATCGTATACGGTCGATGATCTCCGCCGCACGATTCCCATACTTATCGATTCTGGCTGCTGCTGCACGGGCCCGATCAAGATTAGGCGGATCGTGTGCCAGCCATTCAAGGCAGCTGTTGGCGCTGGTGATGGCGGCAGCGATGGGCTGCTTGATTTCGTGTGCCAGCGACGCGGCCATTTCCCCCAACGTGCTCACACGACTGATGTGCGCCAGCTCGGCCTCCAGTTGTCGCAACCTTTCACGCTCTTGCTCGGCCCGTTTTTGTTCGCTCAAATCGAGCACGAAAGCGACCCCTTCGTTCCTACTTCCTTCGAAGAGTGCGCCGGCGAGCAGCACCGGCACGCGGCTACCATTTTTTCGGAAGTACTCCTTCTCGAAAGGTTGAAAGATCCCGGTCGCCTTTAAATCAGCTACTGCCCGTTCGTCGCGGTCGCGCCATTCGGCGGGCGTCAGGTCTGTCCAGCTCACACGACCGGAGGCGAGATCTTCGTGGCCATATTGCACCATGTGGAGAAATGCTTCATTGGCCCCGATGATCGCACCGTCGAGAGTCCACATGACAACCCCCACAACATTGGCCTCGACCAGGCGGCGAATCCTCGCGTCGCGATCTTCGAGATCGCGATAGAGGCGCGTATTCTCGAGTGAGATTGCCGCTTGCGATGCGAGCACCTTCAACACCGTGACGCGGTCGGCAGTGAAAACCTGCGGCGCCAGATTGTTCTCAAGGTAGAGAATACCGATGAGTTTGCCCTGGTTAATCAATGGCAAACAAAGAATGGAGCGGGCTCGACGCTGAACGATGTAGGGATCGGCCGAAAAAGGATTCTGACACAATGCGTCTTCGAGAATCACGGTGTCTTGTGTGCGCATTGCACATCGAACCAGCGAATCCGGCAGCGCCGCTGCAGTGTGGGTGCCGTCTCGCCGATGCACGATTACGTCCTCTCCACTCGTGGTCGCTTCCGCCTCTATCTGCAGCGCATCAACTCGCGGAACATCAAGACACCGCGCTCGGCGCCAGCGTGCTCGATCGCCGCGCGCATGAGCCTATCAATCAATTTCTCGAGATCCATCTCACCCGAGACTGCCTGCGAGACTTTGATCACCGTCGCTAGATCCAGATGTTCGACGGGTGCGGCGATCATGCTCGTGGATCTAGCGACCAGCTTGTCCTGTCTGAGCTGCGGATATTGCTCATCGAGTTGGCGCACTTTGCCTTCGGCACCCCACCGGAGATAACCGTACCGCGCGTCTTTCAAATAGCTAGTTGCTATTTTGTCGAAACCTCGTCCCGCGTAGAACCATGCGGCGAGTTCGTTGGCGAGCGCCTCATTGTTGATAAAGCCATTTGCATGCGCTGAGCGAATGGCCTGTTCATAAAGCGCCTCGGCGTCGAGTGTGCGCCCTTCCAGGCGAGCGATCTCGGCGCCTACGAGCGCGGCACGGTTTTCGAAATTGTCGGGACAGTTCTCCGCCCATTGCACGAGCCGCTTTTGATGTTCGACCAGAGCGTCGAAATGCTCGCGTCGTTCATCTGGCGTTGCAGAATCGCAAGCAGCCGCTCTCGCGAGCGCTCCGTAGAAATGGTACTCGGCCTCTTCAAAGAAAGCGGCCATGGTGTAGAGAAGCAGTTGTGCCTTAGCGGCCGCTGCTACCGCCTGCCTGTAGTCGCCCGCGTAAAAGCGCGCCTGCAGCTTTCGAATCCAATACCAGGAGTTGGGCCATAGCAGACCTTCCAGATGCTGCTCGAAGGGGCCCTCGTCGAACCCGTCCTCGCAAAACGAGCCGAACGCCGGCGTCAAACCCCTGAGAGTCCTGATGAAACTGAGCTGCCCTATCATGACGTCAACGACCATGCCGAAGTGCACTTTCTGTGCGAATTTGAGCCCGGACTCAGCCTCACGCTGCACCTCTTCGAGCGGAGCGCCACTGGCGAGAAAATTCGAGACCAGACTGCTGTAGCCATAGGCTCTATACGTCTGGTCGCCGGTTTCCAATGCTGTCTCTAAACTACGGCGAATTATCGGAACGCCCTCTCGTACGTGTCGGGTCCAGGGAGTAACCACGACGCCACAGCCGTAGAATGTACGAGCTTTGAACCGGTCCAGGCCCTTCTTCTCGACGAGATCGAGACAGAGTTGGCCGAAGCGGAACCCCGCTTGGTACTCGCCAAACCGCGCCCCCCCCACCATATTTATGAAGCCGTACGCGTAGCACGATCCATCACAGTTACCATCCTTGATGCTCAGGTTCGCCATTCGCAGCAGGGCAAGGCCCCACAGATTCGCGTCAGTAAAGTAAGCCGGCGCTACGACTTCCGAGAGGACTTCCATCATGGCCCGAGAGTTTGGGTCGGACATCAGCGGCAACTCGAAAAGCCCTTCGATCGGACGACTGCCAAGCCGCCGCCAGAGGCAGTCGAACTCTTCCCGGATCTCCTCGTCTGTGGGGTGCGGTGACCAGGCGATGCCGGCCTCGCGCAGGTATTCCAGACAGATATCCACGGCGCGGTCGGAACGATAGAGCGTCGTATAAACAGCTGTCCGTAAACACGCGGCGGCGGCCTTATCCACAAGACTCGCAGCCCGACCGGAAAGTGTCGCGAGTCGCTCCTCTGCTGCAGTCAGATCGCCGGTCAGGAATTCGCATTCGGCGCGATTGATCTCGATCGCAAACGCAAGGCGATAGTACCGCTCCCAGGCATCCTCGGGGAGCGCTGTAGCACCAGCCGCGAGATAGGTCAGGGCGGGTGCGTAGGCGGTCGCTGCTTTCGCTCGCTTGCCTGCGATGAGATTGAACTCGGCTAGGTGCTGCCGTTCCTCCAGCGAGGTGATCAGCGCAGCGCCCCGATTGAGTTGATTGACGATTTCGAAGATCGCTTCTTCTCGCTTCTCCGGCGGCGTGTGCGCCGCGAGCAGCCGTCCGATTCGGAGGTGCACCTCGGGGCGGAACGATTCCGGTACCAGAGAATAGGCTGCTTCTTGAATGCGGTCGTGGATAAAGCGATACGAGTTGTTTCGACGTTCGACTAGTTCGGCGCGAACGGCTTCTGCCAGCACCGAGTGAACCTCGGCTTCGGTTGTACCGTAGACGAGGGACAGCGTGCCGACCGCAGCAGTATTTCCGAGGCACGCCAGCTGCTGGACCGCCGTCTGGGTGGCGGCCCACAACCGTCCCAATCTACCAACCATGAGATCTACCACATTGTCGGTGTACCCCTTGGCGTGAATGCGATCGAGATGCCAGGACCATTGCGCCGTGTCATGAGCGAACGCGAGCAGATTCTCTTCGACGAGCACGCGTAGAAACTGAATTACGAAAAACGGATTGCCGGCTGTCTTCTCATGAACCAGTTGCGCCAGGGGAGCCGCACGCTCAGGTCCTGCGTGAACCGCTTCCGCGATCAATTGCGTCACGTATTCCTGATCGAGGGGAGCCAGCTTGATCTCCTGAATGGAGGCTCCCGCGGACCGAGCGGCTTCGAGCTTCCGCATCAGAGGATGGGACGAGTCGACCTCGTTGTCGCGGTACGCCCCGATCAACATGAAGTGACGCACATCCGACTGAGTCAACAGATCCTCTACAAGGTCGAGTGTCGCGGCATCGAGCCACTGCAAATCGTCGAGGAACAAGGCAAGCGGGTGTGAGGGCTGTGCGAATACGCTGATGAACCTCCGGAACACCAGCTGGAAACGCCTTCGCGCGTCCTGTGGCGGGAGATCCGGAACGCGCGGCTGCGCTCCGATGATGAGCTCCAGTTCCGGAACGATGTCGATGATGAGCCGTCCGTTCGTGCCGAGGGCCTCATGGAGCGCGTCCCGCCAGGGCGCCAGGTCGGCCTCGCACTTTCCTAGAAGTCGCTGGATAAGACTCTGAAAGGCCTGAGCGAGCGTCGCATACGGGATGTCCCGCTTGTATTGATCGAACTTGCCCGATGCAAAAAGCCCGCGGGGCGGAACCAGCGGTTTATGGAGCTCATTAACAACGGAGGATTTACCGATGCCGGAGTAGCCGGAAACAAGAACGAGCTCCGGCCTGCCGACGGCTACAACGCGATCGAACACAGCGAGCAAAGCGTTGATTTCGGATTCTCGCCCGTACAGTTTCTCTGGAATGAGCAGCCGGTCTGGCACGTCCTGTTCGCCAATCGGGAATTCGACAATGCGATGCTGCGTTTCCCATTCAGCACGACATCGCCGAAGATCACTCTCGACTCCAACCGCTGTTTGATAGCGATCTTCGGCCGTCTTGGTGAGCAACTTCATGATGATTGCCGAAACCGGGTCCGGAATGCCCTTCAACCTAACGTAGGGTGGTGTCGGCTGCCTTGCGATATGGCAGTGCACCCATTCCATCGGATCGGAAGCGGTGAAAGGGAGACTGCCGGTCAACATTTCGTACAGCGTTACACCCAGGGAGTAAAGATCACTGCGAGAATCGATCGAGCGATTCATTCTCCCGGTTTGTTCTGGGGCCATGTAAGCGAGTGTCCCAGCGATGAACTCGGGAGGTTCGGGCGCCTGGCGCTCGCGCGGAAGGCGCGAAGCGATCCCGAAACCCATGAGCCGGACCTGACCCGTCGCGGGATTCACCAGAACATTGGTCGGCTTTACATCCTTATGAATCAGCTCCCTTTTGTGCAACCCGCCGAGTGCCGCTGCGAGACCGCAGGCGAGGCGCAAGAACTGCGTTATCTCCAGTGGCCCGGAAAGGAATCGATCGAGAGTTTCGCCACCGGGGTCTTCGAGCACGAGCGTCGTCCGCCCGCGTTGCTCGGACAGGGCCAAAGGCCGAACCGCCCAGGTTGGGTGCAGCTCATCCCTCAACGAATATTCGTGCTCTATTTTTCTTAGGGTCTCCGGCGCAGGCCGCATCGAAGCAGAAGCCAGCAGGAGAATTGATGGCAACCCGGATTGCTTCGAGTGCGCGGCCCGGTAGAGGACGAACTCCTCGTCCCCGCGGAGAAGTTCGAGCACGTATTGAGAGAGGTCCGCGATCATTGTTCTCCTACTTCAGGGCGCTTCGTCTGTCGACAATCGCGATTGCAGCCCGGGTAGGCCTCGAACATTTGCGAAGAGATAGTTTACTGCGGATTCCTGGCGGCGAGCGAACATGTATTGACGACGATGCGCGATACCTTTCCCTTGGCTGCTGTCGAGTGGCAGGCAATGATCGACTTGCCACCACGGGAGCGTAGGCGCCGCGCACGAAATCGAGCTAGACAGCTCCGACGTGCCATGGGCGACAGCTCGGCTGGGTTCAGATGACATCAATCCGAGCGCTTACGCCGCGTCCGGAGGGCATTTGTCAGACCGCGAGGTAGCCTCCATCCACGGGCAAGGCAGCTCCGGTCACCCAGGACGATTCATCGCTCGCCAGATAGACCGCCACACCGGCAATATCCTCCGGTCGGCCGAGCCGGCCGATGGGATGCGTAGCGGTTCTTTCCCGACGAATCGCTGCTGGATCCGGAGCGTTGCCGATGACCGCCCCAGTTAGATCGGTTTCTACGAACCCCGGGCAAATTGCGTTCACCCGGATATTTTCATGTCCGTGATCGATCGCCATGCTCTTGGTCAGCAGGACTACCGCACCCTTGGATGGAGCATAGGCGGCGCGGTTCCGAGCGCCGACCACCCCAAGCGTGGAAGCTACGTTAATAATCGAACCGCTGCCAACTTTTCTCATGTGAGGTAATGCGGCTCGAGACAATAACCAAACTGCGCGAACGTTCACATTGAAGGTGTCGTCCCACTGTTTTTCGGTAATTTGCTCGGCGCTCCCAATGTGCAAAACCCCCGCATTGTTCAGCAGAAAGTTCAATCCGCCGAAGCGCCGCACGGTCTGATCGATCAGATGTTCAATTTCGCTCGTTCTGGAAACGTCGGCTGCGATCGCGAAGGCAGAATCGCCAATCTCGCGAGTAACCTCCTCGACGCGGTCCCTTCGCCTGCCGATCAGCGCCACCTGCGCTCCTTCCCTCGCCAGAGCGATGGCGCATGCCCGTCCAATTCCAGTGCCCGCACCCGTGACGATCCCAATCTTGCCCTTCAGACGTTCACTCATGACGAACCAGTTTAGCTGAACAGCAGCGTGAATATCCTGAGCCAGAAGACCAGATTCGTGAAATTTTGATTCGCCGGAACCATCTCTCGCAAGGGGATATCGAGACATGCGTTGCCGATACGCGAAGTCTATCGAAAGGCAAGTGATGGGACCGAGCGCGTGCGATGATCGCAACTGTCCCATTCCGATCGCATCCTTTTTGGGGGGAGACCGACGGCGTGGTACGTTCCGCATCAGCGGAGGCGTTATTCGAAAATGTTCCTCGGGGCGCGACCGGCGCTATTCACCAAGTCTTATGGAGTAATCCGAAGGCTCGAGTTTGGGAGTGAGGGACGCGGCACCAATTGTGGTTTCAGTTCATTTATCCCTGCGAAATCGTTTTCATTCGAGTGAATTACGATGGTGGCTTGCCGGCGCAATAGGCACTGAGAGACTTTCAGTTTGGCGCAGCCTCGACTTGAAGCTTGGCAACGTGAACGATCACGGGTAAAGGATAGCGACGCGGCCATGGGTTCCAGCCGGGAAGAAATCGCGGCGGCCCTGTTCGGGTTTCCGACCTTGTAATTGTCAGCATTGAAAAGCCGCTGCCACCTTGGACCACTTCTGGGTGAAGACTGTAGTTGAGGAATGGAGTTCCCGTCGAGCGCGGTTGGACCGCTGCGCAGGCAATTGTCGTTAAAGCACAAGATGAACCCGGTTGTGCATGGCGCACGTTCTTATAGCACTCACGAACCGCGGTGACTTTTCCTGTCGCGCAATTCCGAACGCGGCACATTAACACCTAAACCTCCGCTCATCTGCGTCCTCCTTCCACAGCTCGAAACCTCCACGGAACGCGTTCTCGTTGCTTCCGAGACGGGTGCCGGGCGGCAGCTTCTTGAGCTTCTTAACGTTGCCGCCTCCCAGCACAACTTCTCCCGGTTCCAATGCTTCGCGGAGCAAAGAGACCACTTTAGCCACCTGCTGCTTCCACTTCTTTCGACCTAACCGCTTCAGGCCGCGAATCCCCAGATAGTCCTCGTAGGTCTTCCCGCGCTTGTAAGGCAAGTGGGCTAGCTCCATCGGCTCTACCACTCCGTCGGCGATCATGGCTGAGCCCAACCCGGTGCCTAAGCCCAGGAAGAGGAGCCTACCTCCCTTGTAGCTGCCGAGTGCCTGCATGGCCGCATCATTAATGACCTTTACGGGTCGCCCCAGCGCCTTGCGAAAATCGAAGCCTACCCATCCTCGTCCGAGGTTATGTGGCTCCCGCAAGGGCCTTCCATGCACCACTGGTCCCGGGTAGCCGACCGACACGAGATCATAGGGAAAGTTCTTCACGGCATCCTTGACCTGCCGGATCATCACCCCTGGAGCCAGAGTCGGCCCCGAGGGAATGACAACGGGCTGCTTCATGCCCGTGACGAGCACCTTTACATGCGTGCCACCAACGTCTATCACCAGAATTCGCCGACTCTTCTTCATCTCACCCTTCCCTCTTACCACGAGAGACTTTCGAGTGTATGGTATGCGCGAACGTTCGGGTTGCCCAGTGACTGATTGAAGCTGTGATATCGAATGGCTCCAAAGGCGAAGTAAGGGCCTCGGGTAACCCAATGGCTGGGGTGAACGTAGCGCCACCTCCGAATTTAGGATCGGCAAATTGGAATAGCGTTGCGACCGGTTTTCATCGGGAATCATTCCTACGCCGTGGGGCAAGCAGACCGTCGTAGTTGAATTCGGCTGAACATTCGGAAGAATGGCAGAAGCTACCAATTGGGCCGACGCTTTGCTGATCAAACCCCACAATTGCTCGACGTAGGTCAGCTTCGTCCATTCCGAATACTCACGGAGGTTCTGCTCATAAATCTTTTAGGTAAGCGGGTTCTTGGTTAACTCGATTTGAGTGACGAACTGCTGCACGGCTTTCTTAAGCGTGACCCGGTTCACTGGCAATGGGATCGGGGCGCTGCAAGCCGTTCCGCTGCGTCCTCCAGATGTCGCTTTGGTTTCGCAAGGCGCAAGGTTCTGCTGAAGTCGGGAAGCGATCCGCCGTTGTTTTGAGGAACGGGGGGCAAGACTTTGTTGGCACCGCGATACCAGAGCACGTGAGACTTCCCTTGGCGGGAATCTTGCTTCTTAAGGTGAACTTGACCGGGAGTTCCCCACTTCTCGCCCCACATTTTCCATTTCGCTTGACTCGTTTCGACGATGCTGACTCTTCGGTTCGACATACCCAGTAATAGCGACTCTCTGCGAGAATTTGCGAAATTACCGGGACATGCGCCGTGCCAAATTTTGGCAGGCTACCCAATTGGAAGAAAACAGCTTAAGGAAGGTTGGTAGCGCTACCGGGAGAGAAATTCAAGGGCTATTTGTTTTCTCAGTTTAAATGCGAAAACACCTTGCTCCTCAGCAGCTTGCACGATACCTCGATTTTCATTTTGCCATCAACACCGAGAGATTTTTAGGGTTATTTTCGGCAAAAAAGACTACATAAAGACTACAAACTTTGTACGTGCCTTCTTTCAATTTGAGAATCGCAAGCGCTCAGTCCACGCCCACCCCGCCGCAGCGCCGCTTGTACTTCTTGCCGGAGCCGCAGCGACACATTTCATTCCGCCCGACCTTGGTGGAAGTGCGTCGTGGTTCGCTCCATTGGGCAGCGGGACTGACCTGCCGTTGCGCCCTGAAATACCGATATGCCTGTAACAGCCCAGCCGCCATGTGCGCGATCACCTCTTCGCGCTTTTCCGGGCTGATCGGGTGGTGACGCATCTCCGGGGTTGGCGAAAAGACTGTTGGGATCGAGCGAGGCGACGATCCCGTGTAGCCGGGAAGGATGCCGGACGGTAGACTTCTCGTCAGGCATTCTGCTTTCGGTTCAATTCTGACATGGGAAGGCAATCAAGTGACCACTGAACAGGAACTTCGTCACAAATTGCGTAAAATTGCGGCTCTTTTTGAGGGAGCCACCACAACCGGAGAGCGCGCCGCCGCCGCTGCCGCAATCGACAGGATTCGCACCGCGCTCGGCGCTGCGGAGCGAACGGAACCGACTGTTGAAATGCGGTTCAGCCTGACTGATCGCTGGAGTCGGCGTCTATTCACGGCCTTGTGCCGTCGCTACGGGCTGAAGCCGTATCGGTATCCTCGTCAGAGGTACTCAACGGTCGTTCTGCGAGCACCGGCCTCGTTCATCAACCAAACTCTCTGGCCGGAGTTCCTCCAGATCAAGAGCGCCCTTGATGAATACCTGAGCGAAGCGACGGAACGCATCATCCGTGAGGAGGTCTTCGGGGATTCGGAGGAGGCCGAAGAGCGGACGGGATCGGCTCCAACCGAATCAAGTGTCTTGTCGGTTGATCTTCAGGACGCGGAGTGAGGAGGAAAAATCAGGAGCAGGCTCGGACATTTTTTTCGACTCCTCGTTTTGCTGATGGAGACGAGCCTCCCATCTGGAGGCGGATTGATGCGTTTGGCCGCTTACCATGATGGTGTTCTTTTTCGTGTTCCACCATGCGCAGCGGTAGGCGTGATTTTGCCGCGAAAAGGATCTGGGTGCGCGACCATTGGGGAAGCCCCTGCTGCTGGGCGCTGCCGCGAGCGAGGGCCAATTTGTGTCGTGCGGGACGGGAAAATCGGCTCGTAGGGTTCGTCTTCTCGTTTGAGGCGGCGATGATCGAGAGCTCGGCAAACTGTAGCCAGCAATTGCTGGCGCTCGAACGGCTTGAGCAAGTAGTCGTAAGCGCCATTGCGCAAAGACTGTAAGGCGACCTGAATATCATGTACCGCTGTGACGAAGACCACTGGCATGTCTGGATACTGCTCCCTGCTTCGCTCCAGCAGGGCGATGCCATCCAGATCGGGCATCAGCATGTCGGTGAGCAAGAGGTCGAATTTCTCTCCGGATTCAAGCAACGCCAGTGCATCCACACCCGATGCCGCCTCACGGCACTCGAAGTCGGCACCGGCGAGCATGGAAATGACTAACCTCGTGCTTTGAATTCGAGTGCGTGGGGAAGACTCAGTTCGGCTCAAGGTCTGCCCCGCTCAGTTCGGGTCGCGGGGGAGAAAGTGCTCCACCCAGCAGGGTGACCGCCCGACAAGAAATGTGCTACGACTGGGGACCCGTAATCTTCACTGGGTTGTCCAAGCAGACGGGAATTGGCGGCTCCTGTGTGCGACCCTCGATGAAAGAGGAAGTCCGTATGCTGCCCATCCAAGTGTCAAAGGTAGTCGCCGAGGTGCGGAACTGACAACCGCACCTCGGCGCACAGGATAAAAAACTCGTTCAATTCCTGTTTGGCTTGAATGGTGATGGTCGGAGAGAGGAATGCTTGGCAAGCCCTCTCGCCGGTGGACCAGCAGCGGGGGTACATACATCTCCGGCTTGCGTCGTGTTAGTCACGTTGAAGAATGTATTCGGACTAGATATTGTGCCTGTACCCGTTCCCAGAAGAATTCCAGCACAAGCTTCGTTGATCGTATTGTTGGTTACGGTGTTGTTGTTTCCGCTCCCGCAGCTGTCATCCGCGTGGACGCCCGATTGGGCGCTGCCGTAGATGGTGTTCGATTTCGCGGTGTTGGAGTTGCTGCACAGATCGATGGCGTCGAAGAGTTGGGTGCCACTAATTTTGTTGGAGGTGATTGTGGTGCCGTCCCCCGGACCATAGGTGGGGTCAGTATTCGTGCTGATACCAAACTGGGCGCTGCCGACGCTATTTTCCGTGATTGCGATCCCGGTTGAGGCATAGACCAGAATGCCGCTCGCCGCGTTATAGGGTTGGGTGCTGGTGTCCGCGTACCAAATGTTGTCGTTCACTGTATTTAAGGAGACTGTCCCGCTGGCTCCAAAGCCGACCTGCACCCCGTTCTCGCCCGCACCTCCCGGCCAATTCATTGCCGTGGCAGCGAGACCGACGATGTAATTGCCCGAGATCGTGATTCTTGGTCCGAAGGAACCGGGCCCAGTCGCCGCTCCAGTGGCGGTGATCCCGTTCTTCTGATAAGCCCGCACGGAATTATTAGAAACGATTACGGTGCTGGAATCGTTCAGGCTCTCGACGTTGATCGCCAAACCGTTTTGGCACCCGCCATAGTCTACGAAATCCGTCTGAAACTGGTTTCGCACCACGTTGTCAGTAATTTTCCCAGAGGAATTTTGGAAGTAAATCCCCTCCAGCGTGGGCGCTCCGCATCCAGCCAGATTGTTTCCCGTGGCGTCTACAGTGAGATTAGAGATGGTGACAGCAGTCGCACCTTGAACAGAAATTTGCGGGGCTACGGGATTGCCAAAAATGTCCGAGCCGTTTGAAACGAGTCCGCTAGTAGGCGGCACGATTACCGCAGCCGCACTGCTACCGCTTGCGATTCCTTTCAACGTCAAGTTCTTGGTAATGACGACTTGCTCGGCGTAAGTATTGGGACAGACATCAATAATGCTCCCTGCCGGAGCCGCTGTAATCGCCGCTCCGATGGTGGTGAATTGCGGCACCCCGGATTTGCAGGTTCCGACGACGACCGTTGAAGAAAAGGCTTGTCCGATGAGTGCCAGCATGATTACAGCCAGACAAGAAAAAGTGAAACTGCGGGTAGGGTGCATTGATATTCTCCTGGACAGTATGAGTTACTCGCGAATGGATTTTATGGGAGTGAATTTCTCGTGCCGAGATCAGATCAGCCCGAACAAAGCCTGACAACAGAAACCAGAACGGTGAGGCTTAAGACTGCCCAAGAAGGCGGGATTAACCGCCCTCCTTGGGATGGAAAGCTCATGGTTCTGCGAGGCTACCTGCCTAACATTTATCCCTTAGGCTGCGACAAGGGCATGGAGGGTCGAGGTGACGGCTTCAAACGTCTGAACCTTCGGCGTTCCATCGATCATTTTTGCAAGTGTGCGCAGCACTTCCGGGTACGTATTCGTGTTGTAAGCATCGGCATTAGCCTTGCTGTCCCACAGACTGATCGAAATAACGTCTTGGCTGCTGGGGTTTGACAGTGCGAGTTCGTCCTTGAAGCCCTTCTGCTTACGCAGTAACGGCAGGACGTCGTTCTCAAGGGTCCGCGTATAGTCAGAATGCGTGTTCGATTTCAGGCGAAAGGATACATTGCGTGCAAACATATTAACCTCCACGGGTTGTTAACGCTAAGAGGGGGGAACTTCAGATGGGCTGACTTAGTTTCAGGGAACCTGAAAGAGGTGGACATCACCTCGGTTGCAACACTAGCCCTTTAGCACCCCATTGTCAAACCGCAGGAACCGCAGGAACCGCAGGAACCTTAGACAGACAGCAGGGGCTGAGCACCGAAGCCACCGAATCTTTACGAGCGTGGTGCTTTGGCAAGCGTCGGTCTACTTCCTGTTTTTCCTCGCGCCATTTGACATCGAAGCACATCTGTTCGTCCTTCGCGTATCACGCCGTCCTCATAATCTCGAAGTTAACGTGCTTCAGCTTGTCCAGTACTGGACCAGTGGGGTTGAAGAGCTTGAATCGAATGTCGCGGTCTTGAGCCCATCTCTGCAAGAGCAATAGCGTCCCCAGACCCCCGCCACCGATTGCCTGCATTTCCGTGAGATCCAAGACTACAACGCGAGCGTTTGTCTGGGACCTAACGGCGTCCCGTAATTTGAAAGCAGCCTCGTTGCGGACAAATCTCCCCGCACATGCAACGATTGCCATCTCACCTAGGTTGTCGATGCGTACGCTAGGCATCATTCCTCCAAGTTGATTTTTGCCGAGTTGTCGTATCTAGAGCACGAACCGTGCCCTACTGTATTTTGTGCAAGATGCGAAGGGTAACATCACGGCATTACCGGAACTTTTTGCATTGTAGAGAGAACTTCTGTCCTAAGGCATACTTGCGCGACCCGTTCTTCCGCGCTCTGGCGCGAGTGACGGGAACTTCGAGCCATCAGCGACGTACTACTGATCGATGAGCGGCGTTATGGATTCGGACGAACCGGATCGAGGACGGCGATTCGCCAAGAAGCTTGGAGAGATGCTGCTGGAGTGCCTTTTCGAGACTGAAGAACTGTTCCCCCATGCTCTACTTCTTCTCTTCCTCGGCTTTGGCGTCTATCTTGTCGCTGGGATGACCTACCACTTGATGTTCGACCCCAACGCAGTGGATGTGTCCAGCAGACTGGACTTGCTTTCGATTGACCCGGACACGTGGGCTCCCCGCTCCTAATACCGAACGCGGCACAACTCAAAGTCACTATTGCAGCTTCGCGTACTCCGCTTTGGCTTCTTGGCTTCTATTATGCACGGCGATGAATATGAAAGGCAGGAGTTGCAAGTGTGTCTGCTAAAGTTCTGGTCATGGAGGTTGTCATGGATAACCAAGAATTGCAAAACTCGGTAGCCAAGATTGCCGAGACCCTGATTACCACCCAACGAAATCTCGTCACGGTTTCCCGGTCGCTGTGGGCGGTAAGGATTTCGCTACGGGAACTGCACTCGGACTTTGAAGGGATGTACCTGAATCATTTTGCGGAACCGGAGCAAGCATTCGAAGTAATGCGCGACAACCTTCTTGATGGCGGTCGGCAACTAGCTGATTTAGCCCGTCGCCTTCGAGCCGAATCATCAGGATGAAGCGTCTTTCAGTCGCTCGGCATGGTCGAACGCGGCGGGTGTGGTCACGAAAAGCAATGGATTGGCATTGATTGAAGTCAATTGAGTTGGAAGTGTGAGCCGCTTTTCTCGCCTGTTTTGAGAGATCGTGCCCGGCTTACTGATGTGAGCCTTGTAGCTCAGACGCCTCGACTCCAGCAGCGTATCGTTGTTGCATGTCCCCAATATCTGTCATGACCATCCACCGGGCTGACTCTCCTTCAGTTTCCGAAATCTGCGCCCGCGTGCATGAGCGTGTTGAGAAGGACATCGTTGAACGACGAGAGAAAACATCCATGGACAAGTCCGGGGATCAAGATCGGGGCAAGGGCGCGGTGGAACAGGACTCGCAGAACGAAGGTGGTAATACGAGCATGCGGGGCCAATTGGGGCACCGTGATGAAAATGCAGAGTTGAAAAACGCGGATTCTGATTTGCCCGGTTGAGACCCGCCGTATTGCTTGTCATCCCTAGATGGCGAGAACTTCATTACCATCGCTCCGAAGCAAACATCATCAAGGGGTAAGCTAGAGCGCAAAAGACCGAGCCCACCACGACCAACAGAACCTCCAGCGCACGCTCTCGATTCATCGTGCCTCCTATGTTTTCGCTGCTATTCTGTTAGTTCGCTTTCCTCTGGCGCATCGGTTGGGCTTGCGAACTCAATGCGGTAGCCATCGGGATCGTTGAGTGGCACTACCCAAAGACGATTGGCAACGAATGGGCGTTTGCGCGTCTGAATTCCGCGTGATTTGAACCCGCGATAGAGCACCAGCGCATCTTCGCACATGAAAGAGACCGATGCTCCAGTGCCCAGCGTCTCCTTCGGTTGGCGCTCCGGCAAGAACTCCTGAAGCATGATGGCGGCATCCCCAAGCTCAAGCCAGCACCAGCGAACCCTACCGTCTGGCTTGTCCTCCTCACGGTTCGGAATCCACCAGTGCTTCATTTTGAAGCCAAGCCCGTCAACATAGAACCCCAGCGAGGCTTCCATGTTGGTCACGCCGAAAAAGGGCACCGCCTGCTGGACGTTAACGCTCGTGGCGGATGCGACGGTCATAGTCATGGTTTCACCCCAGTAACGATCACTGATAATTGCAAATTATAAGCCGCTGTCGCGTCGGATTGCGGAAGAGCCAAATCACACAGGCTTGCGACGGTGCCGCGATGGCGAGCCGCGTGCCTCATGCGCGGTCACAAACTTGTGAGCCATTCCGAGCAAGTCCCGCAGAACATCGGGTGCGGCGCGAGACAGGCGAACCAGCACGGCGCTGTAGTTGAGATAGTGGTCGGTAACGTAGTAAGCGCCCGGGTCGGCTGCGAGCAGTTCGGCACGGTCGTCGAAGCCGATGCGAACCACAATCGAACCCGGCTCAGCCGAACGATGAGCAGGCACGCATGCCAAGAGTTTTCCGCGAACCTTGAGCGCGGGTGACCCGTAGGCTGTGCTCTCCTCCACGCCGGGCAACGCCAAGCCGATCTTCCGTACGCTATCGAAGTTAATTGTGCTCCCGTGTTTCTTCGAGGTTTTGATCTGCTTCGACGATCTTCCAGTCGCTTTTGATCCAGACTTCGACGTTCGTGCTCCCGGAATTTTGCCGATCCGAAGGTCTCCAGCCAGCACAAGCTCGCATGCCCGCAGTGCAGCTGATTCAAAGTCAGGCGCATCGACTGGTAGGACTTGCCAACCCGTTACGCGTTTGCCAAATACTTGAATGGATCGCATGTTCGGGAACTCACGCCGCAAGCTCTGGTGGTGTTCTTGGGTAGCGGCGAGCCATACCCCGTTATCCGCAGTGCTTTTAGGCTTGTCCCGTAGGATCAGCACGATTTTGTCGTTCACATAGATGGCAAGGCAGCCAAACATCGGACGCGTGTACGGCGATAGTGTGGAAATCGCATCAAGCACGAATGCATGTGGAATAGGCTTGCGCTGCTTGGGCACGAAACTCGCATCCAGAACTTCTGGAGAGATGCGTTTTCTCTTAGTCATACCCGCGTACCTCCAGCCTCGCCCCCACAACTGGTGGAAGTCTACACCCACGAACCCGACCCAAACCAAGAGGGCGCTATTGCAACTTCGCGTACTCCGCTTTGGCTTGCTTCAGGATGGGGATGTCGGGATCGGCGTCTTTCCAGAGGGTGAGGAAATCTTTATAGGCGGCGAGCGCACGGACACGGGCGGCATCGCCATCCGCCCCCTGTGAGGTTCTCGATTGCAAGGCGTTGGCACGAGCTATTCCGAGATGCGCCAAGGCTCCCGTCCAGCAGTTCCAGACAATCCCGCTATGGTCGAGAATCTTCTGGAACTCGGACGCAGCGTCCTTGCCCTGTCCGGCTTCCAGATATGCTTCGCCCCGAATGTAGGTGGGGTAGAGGCAGGAAAGGTTGGCGACGAACGGAATTGTCCCCAACTCGATAGAGGAAGCAGCTTGCAGGGCGCTCAGGGCGGCAGCAGGGTTCTTTTTGTCCAGTGCCACTTGCGCCTGAATCGCTGGCAGCCAAAGCGACTGCATCTGCGTGTCCAGTGGATAGCGTTTTCCCAAGTCTTGCGCCAACGACTCGGCTCGTGCCGCATCAACCGCCATGGCAAGCGCGAGTGCGGCTTCGCTCTCGACGCCTTGACTCGTGGGAACCAGCTTCCGTCCTTCGTCCGCCGTTTGTTTTGCCTGCGTCAGGTCGCCGAACGCGGCTTCACGCAATGCCGCGTTCTCCAGCCAGATTGCTCCACTTTCCTTGCTGTCGGCGTGAACCGCCGACTCTACCGACCGCTTCGTCAGTTCGCGCGCTTTGCCGAGGTGACCTGTGTATGCCTCGGTGTCGGATGCCAGTGAAAGCCCTTGGTTTTCTTCGGGCTTGCCCGTAAACCACTGTTGCTGCTCCACCATCGCGGCGGAGTCCCCTCCGAGAAAGGCAAGCGCGTAGAGAGCATTGCGCTGTATGAAACTATGCAGTTTTCGCGCCTGCGCTTCGTGAATGCTCTGCTGCGCCTCGTCGAAACGCTGCAAAGCAAGGGTTACGTTGACAAGATCGTCGTAGTAATTTTCGTCCGGTGCAACGCGAAGGGCTTGCCGCGTGACCTCCGCAGCCTTCTCATACTGCCCCTGATCGCTGTACACGGTGCCCAAATTGCCATAACCGTTGGCTTCTCGTGGGTAGCTCTCAATCGTCTCTTGATACGTCTGGGCCGCTCGATCCAGTTCCCCGGTTACGCTCAAATAGTAGGTGGCGGCGATTGCCAGCTTTTCCCGTTCGCTGGCATGTTCGCGCAGTTGGAATGCCTTGGTGTAGTATTCGCTCGCTCGCCCTACCTCGCCGAGACTGTAGTAGTCGTTGCCCACTCCCCTGTACCCCAAAGCAAAATTCTGATCAAGCTCGATGGCGCGTTGATGGTACGGCAGGGCTGTGGCGGCACCTTTCTCGTTACTGGCTTTTTGTCCAAGGCTGAACGCTTTCAGAGCTTCGAGTGAAGATGTGGTGGCCTCGGAGAGCGGAACATCCAACTTCTGGACCGTAGCCAGCGATTCGCCGAGTTTACCGCGCAGCTTGGATGCCGCTTCACCCAGTGCGTCCAGCACCTTCTCCTTCGCCGCCGCCGTCACCTGCTCCTGCGCCACCGCGTCTCCGTTCTGGCAATTCACTGCTTTCAATCCCAGCACATATTGGCTACCCAGTCCCGCTATGGACCCGACAATGTAAGCCCTGCTGTCTGCACGCTGACAAAGCTCGCGGGCCACCTCGGGCGTGAGCTTGGTGTCGGATGGGCGTGTCATTAGCTTCAATGTCGCCGCCACTGTGTTGTCAGAGAGCACGTTTAGAAAGGGGGATTGCCTCAAAGAAACAGTGAGTGCCGTCTTGAGCGTGTCGTCGAAAACCGGGTCGCCAGTCGCGTTGGCGAAGTCGGCGAGGACGATTGTGTCTTTCGCAGTGAGCGGCTTGGCCTCGTGAGAACGATAGTAAACCCCGCCCGTCACAAGCAAGGCCACTAGTAGGACGGCAACCGCAATCTTCCAGATCTTCGCGATCCGAACCCCGTCGGGAGCTTCTGCCACCGTTCTCGTACCCGAACCTGCTTCAGGACTGCGCCCACTCTCGGAGTCCCTCTTCAACCGTTGCAGGTCGGCTCGCATTTCCGTTGCGTGCTGGTAGCGAAGCTCACGATTTTTCTCTAGTGCCTTGTTGATGATCCGTTCTAGTTCGACTGGCAGATCGGGATTCAGCCGCACCACCGGCGTGGGAGCCGCGTCCAGAATGGCTTTAAAGATGACGGCAGAACTCTCACCACGGAAGGGCAGCATACCTGTTGCCATCTCGTACAGTACAGCACCGAAGGAGAACAGATCGCTCCGAGCATCCAGTTGTTTCGCTCGCGCCTGCTCGGGCGACATATAAGCGACGGTGCCGAGCGTAGAACCGGGACTGGTCAGATGCTCTGCGTCCACCGTCTGCGTGTTAAGAGATGCAATTTTGCTCGAAGAACAGCCTGCCAGACTGACCTTCGCCAGACCAAAATCAAGAACCTTGGCATGGCCGCGCTTGGTCACGAATATGTTCGCGGGCTTGATGTCGCGGTGGATGATGCCTTCCGCGTGGGCCGCGTCCAGTGCGTCCGCAATCTCAATGGCCAGCGACAGAATCAACTCGGTTTCCATCGGTCGCCCAGCGATGCAGTGCTTCAGCGTCATGCCATCCAAGAACTCCATGACGATGAAGTGTTGACCCTCGCGCTCGTCAATCTCGAAGACCACACAGATATTGGGATGGTTCAGGGCAGAAGCGGCCTTGGCTTCGCGCTGAAAGCGGCTCAGGGCTTGCGGGTCTTTGGCTACGTCTTCGGGCAGGAACTTGAGAGCCACAAAGCGACCCAGTTTGACATCCTCAGCCTTGTAAACGACGCCCATGCCACCGCCGCCCAGTTTCTCGACAATGCGGTAGTGCGAGATGGTCTGGCCGATCATGGGTGGCGCTGGGACTCAGGGTGCAATGTTAGGTGTGCTGGGAAGGCGAAGTCAATGAAGGATGGCGGTAAGGGGCGGTCAGGGAATTCACACGCCCTCGATTCGCCGATGAGATTTGCTTCGAACAACCGCAGCGAGAACTTTTGTCGTGTGCGGCGGTCGAAGTTTCTTGCCCATGATTCCGGTGAATCGTGTATCGGCAGGAAAACAAAGGGCATGAGCAAAGTGGCACGGTTCTTGCTCCCTCCGGAGGTGTTTCGCCACTTTGCATTTCTGCAAGAGCGCATGGAGCGAGGTGCTTATGGAACATACAGCGAAAAGTGAATACGATCTGTATTCTGCCGTCACTTTTTTCTTGGTTGGCATGGGTGTCGGGTCAGTCTTGGCTCTCGTCTTCAATCCGAGACACCGAGTCACGCTAGAGGGAATCAATAGTTGGCGAAGAGCAGCGTAGTTGCAACTGCTTTGTCCTCGCTTGATTGGTTCATGGAGGTCACTATGAAAGCACTCCGAAGAATGGTCGCATGTCTGTGGTTATTGCTTTTGGTTTCTGCATTCGTGCCCGTTCCCGTGCAGGCTGCAAACGATGTGATGGGAGAGATTCAATTTGAAGGAAAATCCCATGTCGAAGAGACTTCGGGAGTCTGGGTTGACGGCGAGTACGTAGGGTACTTGAAAGAACTCAAAGGGGCGAAGAAGGTTCTTCTCCTGCCCGGCGAGCACGTAATCACTGTGCGCCAGGATGGATATCAAGATTTCGCTCAAAGGATTCTTGTCCAGCCGGGGCAGACGGAAGTGGTTCGTGTCGCCATGCAGAAGGCTCCTACCGGATTGCTTCCGGATCAGTTGGCCACAGTTAAGATCACGGTCAATCCATCGAGGGCAGCAGTTTTTGTGGACGGACTATTCGTAGGACACGTGGGCGAGTTTGAGGGCATCGGTCGAGGAATGCTGGTTGCTCCGGGAACACATCGGATTAAGATCGCCCTTCCCGGCTACCAGATGTTTGAGACCGACATCAATCCGCTTGCCAACCAGAAGGTAGAAATTAAGACTGACTTGATCAGGAATGACTCTCCTTTGGCGGAGCCCCTCGTCAAGACCGAGACGGGACCCTCGCCGCCACCGCGTTGAAGTGCAACCGGCTGCCCAGCACGCACGCCATCACGGCAATTGCAACGGCAGCGCCAAGCTCGGCAGTTCGGCTCCGCTGACTGTGAATTAGGGTGCGGCGCACTCTGGTTTCGGACTGCGCTCCAGATGGTACGGAAGGGGTCGAATTTCGACTCGCCTTTTGGCGGCCTTTCGCCCCCTGTTTTGGAGGGTCGGGTCGCTGGTCAGCCCTTATACCCATTGAGATGGTGCGAGCGCCGATTTAAAAGGGAGCCAGGGGGTCCTTTTCCCGCGTGGGGTGCAATTTGAAAATGGTGCTTATCGAACCACTGAAACTAGTATGATCTTCTTTGAGTTAGAGGAAATTTCCACCAAAAAGAAGGTTTGGTAGCGCTACCGGGAATCGAACCCGGGTTTGAAGATTGAGAATCTTCCGTCCTAACCCCTAGACGATAGCGCCGCAGGTGCGACGAGAATCAAATTATAACAAAAGCGGTCTGTTCCGAGTCCCGTCGCAGGGCCTGCGGACTTGCGTTTTCCGAGGATGCTGAAGTCGCCTTAGGCCGAATTTCACTCACCAGATTTCTCAGCAATATTCTTGTAAATCTTCAAGTTGGCACTTCGGAATCATGATTTGCGCTAACTGCCTTGACAAGGGACGGCAGGAGAGAGATACTTTTATGGCGAACAAAAAGCGAAATTTTAAAAATTCGCCTGGGCTGATCCTGCCCTCTACGTTCCCTGACAATTGCGAGAAAGTATGTTTGCCTCTCCGGTTTTTTCATCGGCGGCCACGGGCCGCCCTTTTTCTTCGCTGTATTCCCCGCGTCCAAATGCCGCGAAGATCACAAGCAAGACTGCGGAAATTTTGGCCCGCATGGGCGCAAGCCCAAAGTTAGCAGCGGTCGTTCCTGCATCGCGCCTCGATGTACGTCCGGCGCCGGAAATGGTTTCGAGCGGTATTCCGCAACTGGATTCGCTCACCGGCGGTCTGGCTCGCGGTTGCCTCACAGAAATCTTTGGCACGGCCTCTTCGGGAAGGACCAGCATATTGCTCTTCGCACTGGCTCGCGCCACCGAGCGCGGAGAGGTTTGCGCGCTGGTGGATGCAAGCGATGCATTCGATCCTGCATCCGCGGCGGCGGCGGGCATGAAGATGAGCCGTTTGCTATGGGTGCGCTGCGGAGAAAAACGCAACCCGTATCTAGCTACGCTCGATTCATGTCCATCTGGTTCGTATCAGGGTATGCCTTCAGGCATACCACATGCCGCTAAGAATGAATACGGTTTTAGCCGCCGCACTTCCAGCCGTCGGCTAAATACGGACACCCGGCGCTGGGAATCGCGGTTAGGACAATTGCTGAAAGTCACCGACCTGCTGTTGCAGAGCAATGGTTTCGGAATGATCGCCCTCGATCTCGGCGATGTTCCTGCTGCGAGTGCGCGGCGAATTCCCCTGGCATCGTGGTTCCGCTTTCGCCGCGCGGTTGAGCATACGCCGACCGTGCTGCTGGTATTGGAACGGCAACCAATTGCCGGGAGTTGCTCGTCGATGCTGGTGAAGGTATCGGGCCCGAAAAAGCCATCAGCCATCAGCTATCAGCTGTCAAGAAATCCGCCTATGCAGGCGGAGTTATCGCATGCTGAATTATTGGACCAATTCGAAATCACCACCGAATTGGTGCATTCGCGGTTGCAGCGCAAGTTGGAACGCAAGCCGGTGCAGTCGACGAAAGCAAATTTTCAAAGTCGAGCTACTTGGGCGGGATAGCCATTCGAGGCAAGGTCTAGGTGTTAAGGTTTCTGGTCTCCGATGGCTGACACGAGTTCTTGGACAAATGGTTTTTCTAAGACCAAGACCTGCAACCTGACAACTGGTTTTTTATGTTTGCCTGTATTTTCATCCTCGATTTTTCCGTGCAAGCGATTATTCGCTTTGAGCCTGAGTTGCGCGTGCGCCCGGTCGCTGTGCTCGACGGCCGGCCTCCGCTGGAAAAAGTCGTGGCGCTCAACGAAAGAGCGCGGCAATCTGGAATAGAGATAGGCGCGACTAAGTCGCAGCTCGAAGCATGGGAGAATCTCGAGCTACGCCTATGCTCGGAATCGCAGGAGTCGTCGGCGCACGCCGCTCTGCTCGATTGTGCGCAATCGTTCTCTCCCGAAGTGGAAGATACGTCGCCTGGCACGGTGTTGTTGAACCTTTCTGGCTTGGAGCCGCTGCTTGGTCCGCTGCCGAAGGTTGCCACTGATTTATCACGCAGCGTTTCTCAGATGGGACTGGAAGCAAACATTGCCGTGGCGGCAAATCCAGACACTGCTTTACTCGCGGCACGTGGATTTCCCGGCGTGACTTTGATTCCCGAAGGTCATGAAGCTGAGCGGTTGGGAGATCTGCCGGTGGATGTGTTGCTGGAATGTTTTTCTTCCGATGCGAACGAAGCTACGCGCTGGACGGAAACTTTTGATTGCTGGGGCATTCGAAAATTGCGGGCGCTGGCGGCTTTGCCCGAAGTTCCAGTCAGCGAGCGCTTGGGGCAGCAGGGAGTCCGTCTGCAAAAATTGGCGCGGGGCACGACGCCGCGCAATTTGCGCGTATGGGAACCGCAGCTGATTTTTGCCGAGAGCGTGGAACTGGAATATCCCATCGTGTTGCTGGAACCGCTTGCATTTTTGCTGAATCGCATGCTGGAGCAAGTATGCGCGCGCTTGCGAGCGCGAGCGTTGGCGGCACAGGAGTTGCATCTGGAACTGCAACTCGCAGCGCCGCAGGCGAACGATTGTGCGTCGTTTGATGAAACGCGCACGCGAATATTCACGGGAAAGATCGCCCAAAAATTCACTCGGAGTGTGTGCTTGCCGACTCCCATGCTGGACACGAAAGTGTTTCTGAACTTGTTACAGCTTGATTTGCAGGCGCATCCGCCGGGAGCGCCCATTGTGAAAATTGATTTGTCGGTGCAACCGGCGCGCCCACGATCATTGCAAAGTGGATTGTTTCAGCCAGTTTTTCCCGAGCCTGAAAAGCTGGAGCTGACGCTGGCGCGGATTGCGGGAATTGTCGGCGAGGGAAGAGCAGGGTCGGTGGAATTGCTGGATACGCATCGTGAAGACGCGTTTGCAATGCGGCATTTCGCGCCGGTAGAGCCTGTAGTCGAAGAGCGTTCGGCGAGTAGAAAAGTCAAGCCGTCTGGAAATCGAAAGAAAGATAAAGAAGAGATGTCCATGCAAGAAAACGACAGCGCATGTAAACCCGCGGGAAGTCTTGCAGGAAATACAAAAGTAAATGGCGAAGAAAGAATGAGCGCGGTGATTGCGTTGCGCCTGTTTCGTCCGCCGCTTAACGCGATCGTTACTGTACGCGAAGCGAAGCCGGTGCAACTGCGCTGCTTTGATGGCGAGGACATCGCCGGAGAAATCGTCTGGAGCGCTGGCCCGTGGCGTTCTTCCGGCGATTGGTCGGAACAGGAAGGTTGGTCGCGCGAAGAGTGGGACATTGCGGTTTCCTCAGAAAACAGTTGCCAGCGGCCAGTTGCCAGTTGCCAGTCTGATGAAAGAGGACAAACGCTCGGTGACGGGCAACCAGCAATTGGCCTCGCGTTGTATCGCTTAGTGCTGGACAGGCTGAGCGGGAAGTGGCTTGTAGAAGGAATGTACGACTAAAGAAAGTTGCCAGCTTCCAACCCAAGGAACTGGCAACTGGGAACTGGCAACTGGAACTGATGTACGTTGAACTTCATTCCCGCTCCGCATTCAGTTTTCTCGAAGGCGCTTCGCTTCCCGAGGAATTAGTTGCGGTGTGCACGAACTTCGCGATGCCGGCGATGGCGGTGCTCGATCGCGACGGACTATACGGCTCACCGCGTTTTCATCTTGCCGCAAAAAAAGCAAAGATCAAGGCCCATATTGGGGCGGAAATCACGTGTGCTGCTCTTCCGCCCTTTCTCCGTGGTGAATTCCGGCTTCCCCTGCTGGTTGCTTCGCGTGCAGGCTATCAAAATCTTTGCCGTCTGATCACGAAAATGAAATTACGGGTGGGGCGCAAAGAAGGCGCCTCTGCGGCGGATGCGGACTTTATAGAGCATGCCGACGGTCTCATTTGTCTGACGGGCGGAGACGAAGGGCCGCTGGCTGCCGCGCTCAAGCAGGATGGGCCGCAGACGGCGTGCGATGCGGTACGTCGATTGACGGAAATATTCGGGAGAACAAATGTTTACGTCGAATTGCAACGGCATTTTCATCGCGACGAGGAATATCGCAATCGGGTTGCGATTGAGATAGCGAAGACTTTGCACCTGCCGCTGCTTGCGACCAATGGCGTGAATTATGCGTCGCCTCGGGAGCGTGAGTTGGCAGATGCATTTACCGCGCTGCGACATCATCGTACGCTGGCCACAGCCGGACGCCTGCTGGCGCGCAATGCTGAACGTTTTCTCAAATCTCCGGCGGAGATGCGAGCGCTCTTTGCAGATGTTCCGCAGGCCATCGCCCACACTCTTGAACTTTCTTCGCGTCTGGAATTCACGCTCAATGATCTTGGATATGAATTTCCCCGTTATCCAGTGCCCGAAGGAGAAACGATGATGTCTTTTCTGTGCGACCGCGCGTGGGGAGGCTGGCAGAGCCGGTATGGGCGCGCGGAGGCGGAGTTGAAGAAGCGCGCGCGCCGGCAAATTGAGCGGGAATTGAATTTGATCGAACATCTGAAACTAGCCGGATACTTTTTGATCGTGTGGGACCTGGTGCGCTACTGCCGCGAACAGAAAATTTTAGTGCAGGGCCGCGGATCGGCCGCCAATAGCGCAGTTTGCTACTCGCTTGGCATTACGGCGGTTGATCCCATCGGCATGGAATTATTGTTTGAACGATTTCTTTCCGAGGAACGCGGCGAATGGCCCGACATCGATCTTGATTTGCCGAGCGGCGACGAGCGCGAGCGCGTTATTCAATATGTCTATCAATGTTACGGACAGCGGGGCGCGGCGATGACCGCCAACGTGATCACCTATCGCAATCGCATGGCGGCGCGCGAAATGGGCAAGGCGATGGGGTTCGATGCGGAGACGCTAAAGCGAATTTCATCGGCGGTCGCAACCTGGGAATTCAAAGACGAGCATGATGCGCTTGATCGCAGGCTATGCGATGCGGGGCTCGATCTTAAGCATCCGCGGATCCGCAAATATTTCGAGCTGTGTCTCGCCGTGCAGGATTTGCCACGGCATCTGGGACAGCATTCTGGAGGCATGGTCATCTGTGAAGGCCGCCTCGATTCGGTCGTACCGCTGGAACCCGCTTCCATGCCGGGCCGCGTGGTCGTGCAATGGGATAAAGAAGATTGCACCGACATGGGCATCATCAAGGTCGATCTGCTAGGCCTCGGTATGATGGCGGCGCTGAAAGATTCTCTCGATCTGATTCGCGATCACTATCACGAAGAAGTGGATCTCGCGCATCTTCCGGGAGACGATCCCACGGTTTATTCGACCCTTCAAAAAGCGGACACTGTAGGAATGTTTCAGGTGGAGAGCCGGGCGCAAATGGCTTGCTTGCCGCGGCTGAAGCCAAAAAAGTTCTACGACATCGTCGTGCAAGTAGCGATCATAAGGCCGGGGCCGATTGTAGGAAATATGGTCAATCCATTTCTCAAGCGGCGGCAAGGTCGTGAAGAGGTCACGTATCCGCATCCGTCGCTCGAAACGGTGCTTGGCCGAACGTTGGGCGTGCCGCTGTTTCAGGAGCAATTGCTGCGCATGGCCATGATCACAGCCAATTTCACCGGCGGCGAGGCGGAGGAGTTGCGGCGCGCCATGGGATTCAAACGTTCGGAAGCACGGATGAAAGTGATCGAACAAAAGCTGCGCGCCGGCATGACGCGTAATGGAATTCTCGGCGAGATGCAGGAGCAGATTATCCAGTCGATTACTTCGTTTGCGCTTTATGGATTTCCGGAATCTCATGCCGCGAGCTTCGCCCTGATTGCTTATGCGAGCGCGTATTTGAAATGCCACTACTTAGCCGCATTCACCGCGGCGCTGCTGAATAATCAGCCGATGGGCTTTTACCATCCCGCAACGATTGTGAAGGATGCGCAACGCCACGGATTGAAAATGCTACCCATGGATGTGACGCGGTCCGATTGGAAGTGCACGCTGGAGCCGTCGACTGTCAGCTCTCAGCCGTCGGTACGTCTGGGATTGAAATATGCGCGCGGGTTGCGGGGGCCCGCGGGGCAGGCGTTGGTTCGGGAAAGAAGTTTGGCGCGGTTTGCTTCGATTCACGATCTGGCTCGGCGCGTGCCCGAGTTACGCAAGGATGAGTTGACGACGCTGGCGGAAATCGGAGCATTGAACGAAATCGGAAATCTACCGCGGAGGCACAGAGACACGGAGAAAAACATTCAGGGAAATTCTCATTCAGCAAAAGATTGTGCTGCAGAAGGTCCAATCATTGATCTTGATCAAAAGAATTCCTCTGTGCCTCTGGGTCTCCGTGGTGAAAGGTCTTTCCATCGTCGCGATGCTTTGTGGCAGGTGGAGCGGGCGGTGCGCTGGTCGGGTCCACTGCTTGATGAGTTGCAGGAATTTGAGCAGGGATCTCCGCTTGCGGCGATGACGAACGAAGAGCGGCTGGTGGCGGATTTTCGCGCGACCGGGCTGACAGTAGGGCCACATCCCATGCAGTATCGGCGCGCAGAAATGCAGAGAATGGGAATTATCCGCGCTTGCGATCTGGCGCATCTTCCGAATGGACAGCGTTTGCGAATTGGCGGATGCGTCATCGCCCGCCAGCGGCCTGGTACAGCAAAGGGAATGATGTTTATGAGCCTGGAAGATGAAACGGGAATTGCCAATGCAATCTTCAGCCCCGATCTGCTGCAAAGGAATCGTGTGCTGCTGATCTCCGAGCGCTTTGTGATGATCGAGGGAATTCTGCAGAATCAAGACAACGTTATTCATGTCCGGGCAGAAAAAGTTTCGCCGCTTCGGGTTACTCGAGCCGAAACCACGTCGCACGATTTTCATTGACTGCGGCCTGGCGCTAAGGCATCCGGCTGACCGACATCTTCTTTACAAACTCTTTACGTTTCGCCCGGCAACCCAGCCAGCGAATGACCAATCTAAAAAACTAACTAGAACCTATCTACCATGAGCGAAACCGTATGCTGTGGACGGCTCACGGGCCAAATCCTGCATCTCGATTGGATGACTGATATCGCCGCTAGCTCCTCAGTTCGATAGTTTTGTCGCTTCCAACACGTTGCGTTCTGGCCATAAGGAGTGCCTTTCCCATGAATGAAACGCGGATTTTTCCACGTCGTCACTATCACGTGACCTTGGCGATGTGCCCAGCCATGATTTCGGCAGCAATGCTGATGGTTGCTTTGCCCGCCTTTGCCGGCCTTGGCGAGAACGCGAGTGCAGTGCTAGCGGACCAGGTGCACATGCAAGGCAGTCGGAGCACCACGCAATCCGAAAGCTATACAGTCCACGAAATCACCGCTGCGAGTGGAGTGGTTGTGCGCGAGTATGTTTCGCCGGCTACCGGCAAGGTGTTTGCGGTCGCATGGCAAGGCGCGTGGCCGCCTGATATGCGTCAGGTTTTAGCTACCTATTTCGCGCCGTACCAGCAGGCGGCGCAGGCACAGGCGAACCTGCGAACGGGTCGAAGGCCGCTGCTGATTAACCAGCCCGGGCTCGTGGTCGAGTCGGGCGGGCACATGCGGTCGTTCGCGGGTAGAGCCTACATTCCTGACATGCTGCCTGCGGGAGTCAAAGCGGAGGCGATCCGATGAAAGGCGCATGCGCGATGGTGCGGACGACGATGGGTGGCAATCTAGCGATCCGGAATGGAATCATGACAGCCGCGGCTTGCGGCGCATTGTTGTTCGCCGGTGCCTGCGGAGGCGGATCCTCGTCGACTACGACGCAAACGCCGCCGCCCACGGGATCGAATGTAGCGACCTTAACCGTGAACGCCGGGCCGGCGGGGGACTATGCTAACGGCGCATTTACCAGCGTGACCGTGTGCACTCCGGGCACTTCGACTTGCCAGACGATCGACGGTATTTTGGTGGACACGGGATCCTCCGGGCTAAGACTTCTCTCTTCCGTTCTGACAGTTTCGCTCCCGCAACAGAACTACACTGATGGCAATCCGGTGGCCGAGTGTCTTCCCTTCGTGATCGGGTATACGTGGGGACCGGTTCAGACCGCGGATGTCGAAATTGCGAGTGAGAAAGCGAGTGCGGTGCCCGTGCAGGTGATCAATCAAACCGCTTTTCCACTGCCGTCAACCTCACTCTGTGCAAGCAATCCTGGAGGACCGGCCGATACGGTTGGGAATTTGGGCGCGAACGGCATTATCGGCGTGGGAAGCTTTGTGCAGGATTGCGGCGGCGCGTGCGCGTTGCCGCCATCGGGGAGCCAGAATCCCGATCTATATTACGAGTGCCCCAACGCGGGCTGCACCGCGATTGCGGAGAGTTTGATGCAGCAGGTGGCCAACCCAGTGTCGCTTTTTTCCGCGGATAACAATGGAGTGATCATCGAACTGCCGGCGGTCGGCGGACCTGAGGCGAGTTTGACCGGATCGCTGGTGTTTGGCATCGGAACTCAGTCGAACAATGGATTGAATGGCGCGACCGTCTATCCCGTAGATGACAACGGCAACTTCATCACCAATTTCAATAACGTGCAGTACAGCGAGAGTTTCCTTGACAGCGGATCGAACGCATACTTTTTCCCGGACCCGGCAATTGCAGTCTGTGGCGACGACAACGCCTTCTATTGCCCGAACTCAACCTTAAGCCTCTCTGCCACCAACGCCGGATACACCGGAACGCCCACTGGGACGGTCAACTTCAGCGTCGCGAATGCTGACAATCTGTTTAATGACAACTTGACGGCCAATGTTTTTGGGCAACTGGCCGGGCCTAACACGATCACTGGTTTCGACTGGGGATTGCCGTTCTTCTATGGACGAAATGTCTACACGGCGATCCAGGGCAAGAGCACGCCCGGCGGCACGGGGCCCTACTGGGCTTACTAGAATTCTCGTTTATCGGCGATTTCTGAAGGCGCGGCTGAAACCTCGTGCCTGCCTAAGAAAAATCGCTATGCAGTCGAAAGCTTTCGCGCGTTGTGACGCAGCGAACGGCCTTCGGATAAGGCGTAGATTTCTTCCGCTAAGTTCTTGGCGTGATCGCCGACGCGTTCCAGGGCCTGGGCCGCGAGTAGAATGTCAAAATTCCTTTGGCCACTTGGCGTATTGGGTTCAGCCAAATGGCGGTGAAACAGCGAATGACAAATCCGGTCCACCTCGGGATCGGATTGCAGAACGATTTGTGCATGCGCAACATCCCGCGTCGTGAAGCCCTGATGAACGTGATCGAGCATGGTGCAAAGTAGAGAAGCCATCTCGACCAATTGACGAGTGTCCGCCGCCGGCAATTTTTCTCGCCGCGATTGCAATTGCATGACCGCGCTATAGGCGAGATCGCCGATGCGCTCGAGGTCGGTGATGAACTTCAAGCAGGCGAGCAACTCGCGGGCCTTGGCTTCCCCTACGCGGGTGATGGCCTCGGGAAGTTGCTCATCAATCTTGCGCTCGATCTGGTCGAGTTCTTTCTCGCAATCTTTGATGGCAAGAAAGGCGAGCCGTGAGCCCTGGGCAAGAAAGTCTCTCACGTTGAAGACGGCGTCGCGGGCGATCAGGCAGCCCCGGATGACCAGAGCCGAGAGTTCATCTTCGGAGGTCTCGTCATTATTATTGCGAACGGCATTATTGCGAACGGCGGTAGGGCGCGCGTGCGCTTCCGCAACTCTGGGTCGTGCGGAAGGTGAGCGGCGTTTCACTCGCGCCGCCGGAAGTGGTTTTCGGGCCATGGAGTACTCGCGCAATCTCAGCCGATATGCTGACTGTATCGAAACTAGCATAAAAGGGAAGTGTGAAAGGAATGTGAATCTAACGACCGGTGGCGTCCGATCCGTGGACCGCCGAGACAACAACGCAGTAGCCGGGCGCTCAAGCGGGAGATGAAGTTTGCGTTTTCTTCGCCGCAGTCAATTGGCGTAAAACTTCGATAAATGCGGTAGAGGCGCAGGAAAGGGTCCGGTCGCGGCGGTAGGCCAAACCCAATTCGCGAAAAAGCTCAACATCTTCCAGTTCGACCAGTTTGACTCTTCCGGTCGCGACTTCATCGCGGGCGAATGAAGCGCTGATGATGGAGACTCCCAGGTCCGCTGCGACAAAACTCTTGATCATGCCGATGCTGGGCAATTCCATGCGGACTTGCAATTCATCCCGATGGGGGCGGAACAGCTTATCGAGAAGCCTGCGCGTATGGCCCGTCTTGGGGAGAAGCAGCGGATGCTTGACGATATCGCGCACCGCGGCGCTCTTCTGCTTGGCCAGAGGGTTCTTGGGGCTGACCATCAACACCAGCTTGTCGCGAAATATGGTCTCGATCTCCAGGCTGGGTGACTGAATGGGCAAAGTCAAAAAGCCCACTTCGATGGCGCCGTTCTCCAGTTTTTCCGTGACCTTGTAACTGAAATTCCGATAAATGTTGATCTGAACCGGTGGATAGCGCCGGCAGTATTCGGCAAAAACCTCGGGCAGAACGTAGAGACAGGTAGCCTCATTCGCCCCAACACGGAGAGTGCCACGGGGCGTGCTGCTATGGTCGGCGACCGCGATCAGCGATTCTTCGCGCAGCAATTTCAGACGCTCGGCATAGTCATAAAGCACCTGCCCAGCGGGGGTTAGCTTGACTGTCTTGCCGGAGCGATCGAGCAGTCGATCGCCATACTCCTGCTCCAGTTGGCGGATTTGAGCGCTGACAGCGGATTGGGAGCGGAAAACTTTTTCTCCCGCGCGCGAAAAACTGCCCTGTTTGGCCACTTCGAGAAACGTAATGAGCTGATCGAAATCCATCGCGATGCCGGGATTATAGCGGACTCTTCCAAGTCTTGGACGAAATTTAGGAAGAAGGGTGTGTCGCGAAGCCGTAACATTCGAAATTTCGCATCCTTCGCATCAAAATTCTGAATTGTACTTCGCCCCGCGGAGGCCTCTAAATAATAGCTTGCAGTAGTGTGTTCCTGGGCTGAAGTGCGCCGCCTCGACAGCCCTGGCGGAGAAAGCTCCCACTCAAGAACAACTCATCTGGAAGCGGGCGTGCGCCGCTGACGATGCCGATTCTGCAAACGTGCCCATGACGACGCGTCGCGACAAACCGACTGCTCCGCCCGCCGCCCAGGGTCTCTACCATCCTACGCAAGAGCACGATGCTTGCGGAATCGGATTCGTCGCCAATGTTCGCGGCCACAAAAGTCATGACATCGTCAGCAAAGGCATTGAGGTGCTGCTCAACTTGACCCATCGCGGCGCTTGCGGATGCGATCCCGAGACCGGTGATGGAGCCGGCATCCTCCTCCAGATTCCGCATCAATTTTTTAAGCGGGAGTGCGGCAAACTGGGCTTTGCGCTGCGCGAGCCGGGCGCCTACGGCGTGGGCATGACATTCTTGCCCGTTGAAAAACATCCCCGCCTGCAATGCGAAGGTGTTCTCGAGCGCATTATCCGCGAAGAGGGGTTGACCGTACTCGGCTGGCGCGATACGCCCTGCTTCGCAAGCGCAATCGGCCGCGTGGCGCGCGGTTCGCAACCTTACATCCAGCAGATTTTTATAGGATGCGGCGTATTCGCGGATGAAGACGCCTTTGAGCGGAAGTTGTATCTCGTGCGCAAACGCGCCGAAAATGAAATAGCCGCGTCCGGTATTGAGGATGCGGGCACATTTCATATTCCCTCGCTCTCCTGCCGCACCATTGTCTACAAGGGTTTGTTGCTGGCGCCGCAGATTACCAATTTCTACAAGGAGTTATCCGACCCGGATGTGACCAGCGCATTGTGCCTGGTCCATCAGCGTTTTTCGACTAACACTTTTCCCAGTTGGCAGCGCGCTCATCCGTATCACTACATCGCGCACAACGGCGAAATCAATACGCTCAAAGGCAATGTTAACTGGATGCACGCCCGGCAATCGCTGCTCCAGTCGCCGCTGTTCGGCGAAGACATACAGAAGCTCTACCCGATCATCGCGCCGGACGGGAGCGATTCAGCAAATGTCGACAATGCGGTCGAGTTGCTGGTGCAAGCGGGGCGCAGCCTGCCGCATGCAATGGCCATGCTGATTCCGGAAGCCTGGGCGGGAAATCCGCATATGAAGCCGGAGAAGCGCGCATTTTACGAATATCACGCGTGCCTGATGGAACCATGGGATGGACCCGCCGCGATCGCATTCACCGACGGTCGCGTCATTGGCGCCATTCTCGACCGCAATGGTCTGCGCCCAGGACGGTATGTCGTCACGAACGACGATCTCGTCATCATGGCCTCTGAGACGGGAGCGCTAGATGTTGAGCCGGAACAAGTGAAGATGAAAGGCCGCCTGCAGCCGGGAAAAATGTTCTTGGTGGATACAGTCGAGGGCCGCATCGTGCCCGACAAGGAAATCAAGCACCGGTTGGCATCGCGGCAGCCGTACGCGCAGTGGATCAAAGACAATCAGATCACGATCGATCAATTGCCTTCACCGTCGCGCATGCATCATCCGCCTGCGGAAACTTTGCTTCGCCGCCAGCGCGCGTTCGGCTACAGCGACGAAGATCTGCGCATGATCCTCGCTCCCATGGCTTCGAAGGGCGAGGAACCCGTTGGCTCAATGGGGACAGACACGCCGCTGGCTTGTCTTTCGGACCAGCCGCAGTCGCTCTTCAATTACTTCAAGCAACTCTTCGCGCAGGTTACTAATCCCCCGATTGACTCGATTCGCGAAGAGATCGTGATGTCGCTAAGCAGTTACATCGGAAGCGAGCGCAACATACTCTCGGAGGAGCCCGAGAACTGCCACATGCTAAAGCTAGCGCATCCTCTGCTGACCAATCTCGATCTGGAAAAATTGCGCCGCGTGTCGACGGGCGATTTGCTGGCGATTACGCTGCCGGCGCTATTCCGAGTCGGCGAAGGAGAAGCTGGCTTGAAGCGCGCACTCGAAGAGTTGTGCCAACGCGCGTCCCTCGCAGGCCGGGCGGGCTACACGCTGTTAATTCTCTCCGACCGCGGGGTAAATAAGGAACTCGCACCCATACCCAGTCTGCTGGCGCTTGCCGCCGTGCATAACTTGCTCCTTAAAGAAGAGACGCGATCACAGGTCGCTCTCATTACGGAATCGGGTGAACCGCGCGAGGTGATGCACTTCGCGCTGCTTAGTGGCTATGGGGCAAGCGCCATCAATCCGTATCTGGCGTTTGAAACCGTTGAGAATATGGCGCGGCGCGGTGAGTTAGCCGACAGCTTAACTCCAGAGTTAGCCGTTAAACATTTCATTAAGTCGGTGAATAAGGGTTTGCTGAAGACCTTCGCTAAGATGGGTATCTCGACTTTGCAGAGTTATCAAGGCGCCCAGGTTTTCGAAGCCATTGGATTAAACAAAGAGTTAGTCGAAACCTATTTCGCGGGCACGGCGTCGCGTTTAGAAGGAATCGGTTTGGAAGTGGTCGCCCGCGAAGCGCAACTGAAACACGAGCATGCCTTTCAACCGCTCACCGAGTCGGAGACCGAACTGGTGGTCGGCGGCGCGTATCACCAGCGCGCGAATGGCGAATATCATCTGATGAACCCGCTGACCATCGGCAAATTGCAGCAAGCTGTGCGGCAAGAAAGCACCCAAACTTTTCAGGAATATACGGACCTCATCGACCAGCAAAGCAGCAACATGGCAACGCTTCGCAGTTTGATGAAGTTTAAGAAGGGCGGGAAGCCTGTTCCAATTGAAGAGGTCGAGCCTGCCAAAGAAATCGTGAAACGCTTCACTACAGGAGCGATGTCATTCGGTTCCATCAGCAAAGAAGCGCACGAGACTCTGGCGATCGCCATGAACCGCATCGGCGGTAAGTCAAACACCGGTGAAGGCGGCGAAGATGAAGAACGCTTCAAGGCAGATGTGAATGGAGACCTGCGACGAAGCGCAGTGAAGCAGGTTGCATCGGCGCGCTTCGGAGTTACAGCGAATTATTTAGTGAACGCGGACGAGTTACAGATCAAAATGGCGCAGGGCGCGAAACCCGGCGAGGGCGGACAACTTCCCGGACACAAGGTCGATGAAGTGATCGCGCGCCTGCGGCATTCGATCGCCGGCGTGGGGTTGATTTCGCCGCCGCCTCACCACGATATCTATTCGATCGAAGACCTCGCCCAGTTGATCTATGATCTCAAGAATGTAAATCCGCAAGCGCGCATTGCGGTGAAGTTAGTGGCAGAGGTCGGAGTGGGCACGGTGGCGGCGGGAGTTGCCAAGGCGCACGCCGACGTTGTCCTGATCAGCGGCGACAGCGGAGGCACCGGAGCTTCTCCCTTGAGCTCGATCAAGCATGCGGGTATTCCCTGGGAGTTAGGTCTCGCGGAAACGCAGCAGGTGCTTTTGTTGAACGACCTGCGCAGCCGGATCCGGGTGCAGACCGATGGCAAACTGCAAACCGGCCGCGACGTAGTGGTCGCGGCGCTGCTGGGCGCGGAAGAATTCGGTTTCGCCACCACGCCGCTCATTGCGATGGGCTGCGTCATGATGCGCAAGTGCCATCTCAACACTTGCTCAGTCGGAATCGCCACGCAGGATCCCATGCTCCGTGAGCGTTTCCAAGGGCAGCCCGAGCATGTCATTAACTTTTTCTTTTTTTTGGCCGAACAGGTGCGGCAGTATATGGCCGAACTCGGCTTCCGTCGCGTAGACGAGATGGTCGGCCGCGTCGACATGCTTGAAATACAGCCTGCTGTCGATCACTGGAAAGCAAGCGGCCTCGATTTGTCGGCAATTCTCTATGCCCCGCCAACTCCCTCTCGCGTGGCTCGCCGCTGCGTGCAGGCGCAAGAACATGGCTTGGAGCAGGCGCTCGATCATCAGCTGCTCGCCAAGTCCCAAGCTGCTCTCGAAACCGGCTCGCCACTTGTCATCAAACTGCCCGTGCGCAACATTCATCGCTCGGTCGGAACCATGCTCAGCGGAGAAATTGCCCGCCGCCATGGTTCAGCCGGTCTGCCCGACGATACGATTCGAATTCATCTCGATGGATCTGCCGGGCAGAGCATGGGAGCGTTCCTGGCCAAGGGGGTCACTCTCACGCTCGAAGGCGACGCCAACGATTATGTAGGCAAGGGCTTGTCGGGCGGCCGTTTGGTTGCATATCCACCGCGGCGGTCGAAATTTGCCCCCGAGAAAAACATTCTTATAGGGAACGTTGCCCTCTATGGCGCGACCAGCGGCGAGGCATTTTTCAATGGAGTCGCCGGCGAGCGCTTTGCGGTTCGTAATTCTGGAGCAACCGCGGTGGTCGAAGGCGTTGGCGATCACGGTTGCGAGTACATGACGAAGGGCATCGTGCTGGTGCTCGGAGCCTGCGGACGAAATTTTGCGGCCGGTATGAGCGGCGGGGTCGCCTACGTTTTCGACGAGCGCGGAGACTTCACCGAGAAACGCTGCAATCTCGATTCAGTTGACCTCGAGCCCGTTCTCGAATCGCACGATTCGCAATTCAACGGAAGTCGGGCGGCCGAAGCGAAGATTGTCAAAGACCTCGTCACTCGGCATCTTGGACTTACCGGGAGCCCGCGCGCTCTTTGGATTCTCGACAACTGGTCTGAGGCTCTGTCGCGATTCATAAAAGTTTTCCCTCACGAACACAAGCGAGTGCTCGGCGTGAGCCGTCGCCGTCAACCATACATCCCGAGCGTCCCACTAAGCGCGCCAATCGCAGATGTGCAGGTACAACATGGGTAAGGACACGGGATTTCTGGAATACAGCCGCGAACTTGCGCCGCGACGGCCGGTCACGCAACGCGTCAACGATTGGTTCGAGATATACCTAGATTTTCCGGAAGAGAAAATTCGCGCGCAAGGCGCGCGCTGCATGGATTGTGGCGTTCCCTTTTGCCAAACGGGATGCCCCGTCAACAATCTGATTCCCGACTGGAATGATCTCGTCTATCGCGGACGTTGGAGAGAAGCGGTCCGCCAATTGCACGCCACCAATAACTTCCCGGAATTCACCGGGCGCATTTGTCCCGCACCGTGTGAAGCTTCTTGCGTGCTCGGAATCAATCAGCCCGCAGTCACCATTAAGCAGATCGAAAAAAATATCGTGGAGCGAGGTTTTGCCGAAGGCTGGATTCATCCCGAGCCGCCGAAGATCCGCACCGCGAAAAAAGTGGCGATCGTCGGCTCGGGGCCCGCGGGACTAGCTACTGCGCAGCAGTTGTGCCGCGCGGGGCATACCGTGGTGGTCTATGAAAAATCGGATCGCGTCGGCGGCCTGCTCGTCTATGGCATCCCGCAATTCAAGATGGAGAAGCGCATCGTCGACCGCCGCGTGGAGCAGATGTCCGCCGAAGGCGTGAAATTTATTACGAACGCGGAAGTCGGTAAAAATGTGGCGATTGAGGATTTGCGGCGCGACTTCGATGCCATCGTGCTTGCCGGAGGAGCGGAGCATCCGCGTGATCTCAATGTTCCCGGACGCGAATTGAAGGGAATTCATTTCGCAATGGAGTTTCTAGCGCAGCAAAATCGACGTTCTCTAGGCGACACCATCCAAGCAGAAGCGGAAATTCTGGCAGCGGGGAAGCGTGTGGTCGTCATCGGCGGCGGCGATACAGGCGCCGATTGCCTGGGCACCTGCCATCGCCAAAAGCCGCTCTCCGTGCACCAATTCGAAATCATGCCAAAGCCTCCTGAGGAACGGTCGCCCCTTACGCCCTGGCCGCTTTGGCCAATGCAGTTGCGCGTCGAAGGTGCACATGAAGAAGGCGGTGTGCGCGATTGGAGCATTGCGACGACGAAGTTTACCGGTTCTAGTTCTGGCGAGGTGCGGCAGTTGCACGCCGTGCGCGTTGGGCCGCCGCCAAAATTCGAGCCGATTCCAGGGAGCGAATTCGTCGCGGCAGCCGATCTCGTCCTCATAGCGATGGGTTTTTTCGGGCCGGTGCGAAACGGAATGATCGAGCAATTGGGAGTGAGTCTCGATACGCGTGGCAATGTCGCAACCGACGAGAACTATATGTCATCGGTGCCCGGAGTCTTTGCGGCAGGCGACATGCGGCGCGGCCAGTCGTTGGTTGTATGGGCGATCGCCGAAGGGCGCAAGGTGGCAGCAAGCGTGACTGCTTACCTGCGAACGCAAGCGATCCCTCTGACGGCTCAACTGGCGTCCAAAGAACAAACCGCAGCTTCCTAATTTGGCGCCCCTCGGGCATGGGCGCTCGCCATAACCATTGGCGAATCAGAAAACTTTTTGGCTTATTTTCCCGCCCCGTCCAACTCTCGCGCCGCCGATTCGATCACTGCCGATTCATCCTCCAGCGCCTTGGCGACACGCACGATTTCGTGCTCCGCTTCCGCGTAATTTTTCTGCTCGATCCCCTCGCGCACTCCGGGCACTGTTTTCACTCCATATCCTGAATAAACGCCGGGCGCATAAAGCAAATGTTTGTACCACGGACGCCGCGGCAATCCATCGGCATTGGTGAGGCGGCGCTCGCTTTCGATTAGCTCGTGATTCAGAGAGGCGAGTTTCGGCGCGAGCGCATCATCTCCCAAGCTCGCCTGCTTTGCTGCCAGCGCCTGCTGATAGTGCTTGGCGCTACGGGTTAGCGAGTCAACCGCATTTTGCATCGGCGCAAAATTCAGGTGCGGTGGAATCTCTTCTTTCACCGGAGCGACCGTCGGTCGCCGCGGATCGAACGTCGCTTTAAACATCCCCTCGTCTATTTCCTGATTGCGCTCGCGAATTTCATTCTGTTTGTCGGCGAGCAGCTTCTCAAGATTCTTCGTGTACATTCCCACCGTGTCGGCGAAGTCAACGAAATCAAAAGGCAACACTTCCGCGTCGGCCAAACGCATCGCGGAGGTTCCGATGGTTTGCGCCATGGCTCTGCCATAAACGAAATCGGTGTCGGAAAAATGTGTGTACCAGTAAAAATCGTCGTAGATGGAGTGATAGATCCCCTGCTCGTCCTCGCCGCCAAATCCCAGATTCAGGCAGGCAATGCCGAGGTGGTCCAGATAGGCCGTGAAATCGGTGCCCGAGCCCAACGCCTCGATGCGGAGATCGGCCCGCTGCCGCAGTTCGTTTCGATCATCTGCCGACTTCGCTTCAGCGATTGCACTCAACTGCGCTCGCTGCCACACAGTCATTTTCGCTTCGGGATCTTCGATGTCGCGCGCGACGCCGTTGATGAACTGCTCAAGGCTGTGCGAGCCTCCCATATTGAGAATGCCGCGATCGTTGCTGTCAGTATTGATATAGACGGCGGCATGTTCGCGCAGTTCGTCGGCGTGGGTTTCCGCCCACTCGGTCGAGCCCAGCAGCATAGGCTCTTCCCCATCCCACGCGGTATAGATGATGGTACGGCGCGGCTTCCAGCCCTGTTTCAGCAGCAGACTGAGCGCGCGTGCTTCCTCGAGCAGGGCAACCTGTCCTGCCGTCGGATCCTCAGCTCCATTCACCCACGCATCGTGATGATTGCCGCGGATGATCCACTCGTCAGGAGCGACGCTGCCCGGAATTTTTGCGATCACATCGTAGACCGGCTTGATGTCCCAATTAAATGCGAGCTTCAAATGAACTTGCGCCGGCCCCGGTCCAACGTGATATGGGATCGGGAGCGAACCGCGCCACTCATCCGGCGCCATAGGGCCTGCCAACGCGGCCAGTAGCGGCTGCGCGTCGCCGTAAGAAATGGGCAGCACCGGAATTTTTGTGAGGCTCTTCGCATCTTTCAACGCGAGGCGCTTGGCGTCGGGAATCGCGCCGAAGCCGGGTGTCAGCGGATCACCCGGGCTGGCGGATGCGAAATCCATGACACTGCCGCGCTGTACGCCATCCGGATTGCGCATTGGTCCCTGCGGGAAAACATTGTCGCGCGTGTAGCCATCGTCCTGCGGCTCAGAGTAGATCAGGCAGCCGATGGCTCCGTGCTCGGCCGCAACTTTCGGTTTTACTCCTCGCCAAGAATGCAAGTACTTGACGATTACGATCGCGCCTTTTACTGAAATGCCCAACCGGTCAAGCTTTTCATAGTCTTCAGGCAAACCGTAATTTACGAACACCAACGGACCAGTTACGTCGCCATCAATGGAATAGGCGTTGTACGTGGGCAACTGTTCCGACTTCTGATTTGAAGTTGGATCGACCGCTAGTGCGGGCTCTTCAAGTTTGGCCGTGAACTTCGTCGGCGACAGCATCTCCAACACGCGTACCTTTGGTGTCGGAAAGAGGACGTCGAATCTTTCGATGTGCGCATCCAGTCCCCAATCCTTGAAGCGGGCAAGAATCCATTCTGCATTGTCTTTATCGTAGGGCGAGCCGACGTGATGCGGGCGCGCGCTCAGCCGCCGCATGTATTCGCGGAGGTTTGCGGGGTCAGGAATGGCGCGAAATTTCGCCTCCCACTCGCGCTCGCTCTGGCTGGCGCGTGGAGAGTAGCCCACCAGAGCTGCCGGAGCCGCCGCCGGTTGGTCGGCGCCGAAAGAAAGAGAAGGAACGACCAAGTTGAAGATCAGCACAATGGCGAAGAATGGTCGCATGCAGCTCCTTATATTAGAAGGGTGCCATTATAGCCGGTGGAATCCGTTGTAGGCTCCTCTCATTGACACTCACGCCGATTCGAGCGAAAGCGGCGTACTTGCGGTGGGTGAGAGTCAGGCGAGAACGATATCCGGCACTTCGGCAAGCGTCGTGATTTGCACGTCTGGTGTTTCGGGGATGCGCTCCGGCGCCTGACCGAAGCGATTGCACCAAAGCACGCGAAAGCCAAAGGCCTTCGCCGAATATGCGTCCCAGCTATTGGAAGAAAGAAAGCAGATACGATCCGCGGGCAGGTTGAATCGCGCGCAAGCTAGCTGATAGACGGATGGATGCGGCTTGTAGATCTTCACCAATTCCACTGATAGCGTAGCGTCGAGCAGATCGGCGATGCCCGCGTTGGCCGTGGCCGCTGCGAGCATGGTGGGCGAGCCGTTCGACAGAATCGCGAGTTTCATGGCGCCAGCCTTCAGCCGCCGCAATGTGTCAGGAACTTCGGGATAGGCGGCCAGAGCCAGGTACAGGTTCACGAGCCGGTCGCGTAGCGCGTCGTCGTCGATCCGCAGCGTCGCAAGCGCGAAGTCGAGAGCATCGCCCGTCACCTGCCAGAAATCCGCGTGCCGCCCAGCCACGCTGCGTAGCCACGTGTATTGCAATTGTTTGGCCCGCCACAACTCGGCGAGAGGCTGCCACTTCTCGCCCAGCGAATCTTGCGCGGC